>Ga0073928_10000069_pt1 | contig 229738 bp, 219 predicted proteins | sample PaiPotPPA55metaG_FD_76969 | JGI IMG/M metagenome (GOLD analysis project Ga0073928, IMG submission 76969) | Iron sulfur acid spring bacterial and archeal communities from Banff, Canada, to study Microbial Dark Matter (Phase II) - Paint Pots PPA... ...
ACAAAGGGCTGGAACCACTGAGAGAATTCCCAATGTGAAAACGGCGACTCCTAAAGCGATTCGAGATTGCTTCATGTTCTTTGCTTCAGTGCGAAGGCAGCAGCTATCAACGCTACTGCCTCCGCTTATCTCGAACTGCTCTTACCAATCACCCATGGCCGCGGTGCCCATCGGCCCAAACCCATCGAACTGCTGGACTTCGACGTTGTGCGGTCCCGCCGTCTCCAGCGTGGGCTCCAGAGACTGTCCGGCTATCAGCTGTTGACCGGGCTGACCCTGCTGGCTGGCTGGCTTGCTGGCTTTCTGCGCCGCGAGTGCTTGCTTATACCTGTTGTATTGGGCTTGTCTCCCGACGTAGATCTTGTCCTTCGTCCCAGTGGGAAACACGTAATACAATTTCCCGTTGTATTTCACGGCTGAGACCCTGCCTTGGGTTAGGTTGGCCACCGCCTGTTGCTGCTTGGGGGTTGTGACCGTTATGACTTTAAAACCCGACTGCGAGAGCAAGGACTCTTTCTGGGCGACAACGTCGGTTGTACCCGTGGTCTGACACGCTGCCAATAGCGCCAGTACTGCCCCGATACCGGTGATACCTGTTAGTGTTAATAGTTTTTTTATGTTTTTCCTTTGTGTGTGTTCTTTGCTTTGTTAGTTCCACAAAAACATTGGAGCTTGGTCCAAGCTTTAATTTTCAGCGCGAGACGCTTCTCTCATTAGCTACCAATCTCCTAAAGACGCCGTGCCCATCGGACCAAAACCATCGAACTGCTCGACCTCGATGTGCTGGGGCCCTGCGGTCTCGTATGTCATCGTAGGCGCTGGGTTCATCAGCTGTTGACCGGGTTGAGTCTGCTGGCTGGCTGGCTGACCCATCTGCTGTGCTGCGAGCGCACTCTTATAGGCGTTAAATTGCTTTTGCCTCCCAACGTAGATCTTGTCCTTCGTCGCCGTAGGAAAAACATAATATAGTTTCCCATTGTATTTCACCGCCGAGACCCTGTATTGAGCCAGACCGTTGATAGCCTGTTGTTGCTTGGGGGTCGTAACCGTTATGACTTTGAAGCCCGACTGCGCAAGTAAGAACTCCTTTCTGGAGGCAGCTAGCTCTGCGTTGTTGGTGGCAACAGTCTGGCAGCCTGAAATCAGCGCCAACGCCGCCATGGCAATGGCGATAGTTGTCAGTGTTAATAGCTTTTTCACATTGCCTACCAATCGCCCAGGGCTGCCGTGCCCATGGGCCCAAATCCACCGAACTGCTGGACTTCGACGTTGTTCGGTCCGGCGGTCTCTAATGTAGGGTAGAGAGACTGTCCCTGTATTAGCTGCTGGCCGGGTTGACCACCGGTTTGGGCCGCGACTTGACCCTGCTGGCTTGCTACACCCCCGCCGGTGCCGGTAGTCTCGCATGCGGATATTAATGCCAGGACCACACCGATACTAGCTATACCTGTTAATGTTATTAAGTTTTTCATATGTTTTGATCTTGAGTGGGTTGGTTTTTTCTTGGCTGTATCAAAGATTACCTTGCTGGTTGGCCGGCCTTCTGCGCCGCGACCGCCTTTCTATACCTCTCGAATTGGGCTTGTTTCCCGACATAAAACTTATCTTTCGCTGCAGTGGGAAACACGTAAAACAGCTTCTTGTTGAACGTCACGGCTGAACACCTGCCCTGGGCAAGTCCGTTGACTGCCTCTTTCTGTTTCGGAGTCGTGACCGTTACGACCTTAAAACCCGACTGCCCAAGCAAGGCTTCCTTTCTGGAGATTTCACTCCCGCTGGCGGCAGTCGCGTCGGATGCGGATATTAGTACCAGAAGCGTGCCGATACTGGCGATACCTGTCAGTGTTAATAGTTTCTTCATATCTTTGGTTTCAGTGGTTGTTGTGGTTTGACCTTTTCTAGAAATAAAATCGAGAAATTCCAAGCGTTAATTTTCAGCGCCGGCCCCTGAACCCGCCACCGCCAAATCCTCCAAAGCGGCCAGAGCCACCGCCCCCAAATCCCCCGCCGCCACCGAAGCGATCACCACCGAATCCTCCACCGCCTCCGCCTCCGCCGCGATCAAAGCCGCCGCCCTGAAATCCCTGAAAACGCTGGCTTGAAAAATCACCACGCGACCGGTTCTGAGCCTCGCGGTCCAAATCACCGGATCCGCCTCCACCGCCGGACCGATCGAAACCGCTTCCTCCTGAACGGTCAGCGCCGCCCGCGCTGCCAGATCGATCGGAGCTACTCGCTGCTGACGATCGCTGCTGATAACTCTCGCTCCCTGTCCGTTGTTGGTTATTTTCTGCCCCTTGCCAGTTAGGCTGAGGCTTATTTACTGAGTTCCAGCTTCCGTTGTCGTACTTCTGCCAGCCGTTACCCGTGTTCTTGTAAACGTTGCCATCGTGTCCAGCATACATATTACCGTTGGCGGTTTTACCTACTGCGCTGTTTCCCCACTTCGTGCTAGAAGCGGCCACTTTTCCTCCCTGCGAATCAGCGGCGCCTGCCACCGTTCCATTGGCCGTGGAGTAGTGGCCCATGGTGGCACTCTGATTTCCTCGCGAGACGTAGGAGCTACCCCACTGAGCGTTGGGGCTCGATCCCTGTCTGGTCTGAGCGTAGGTGCCCGTGTAGGGATTGTACGCTTGAGCTGCGCTTCTGCTCCCATAAGGCGTCGAAACTGAAGCACCTCGCGCATAAGTGCCGGTGTAAGGATTGTAACCGGCGCCGCGCGTCGCCGACCCGTACGGGCCATAAGCAGTCTGGTTCCATCCGTATGCTCCCGTAGTAGAATCATAGTAAGGCGTTGGATAATGATAACCATAACCTCCGTAATACGCACCGCAGTACGTTCCCGGGTAGGGGTAGTAGTAACCCCCGTTACAGTATGGCGGCCACCAATAGCCGCTTCCATCGGCAAGGATCGCGCCTGTAGCCGCCCCCAGTATGAACGTGCCCAGATATCCTGCTGCATAGCTGCTTGTAACCGTGCCATCTGGATTGGCTGTTTGGGTTACGTAGGTTACGTTATAAACCGGGGAACTCGACGGAATCGTATAGATTTCCTGTGGAACCGACATGCACGTTGTCCATTGACCAGTTGGAGTAGGAGCCATGAACCACACGCCCTGGAGACAAAGGTAATACGTGCCTTCGAGCTCGATCACCTTGTCCTGGCTATTGGTGGCGTATTGCATGGATGTGCCCTTGATTTGCTCGAACTTCGGTTCGCCGGCGTACGCGACTTTGACTTTGGCCTGTGCCTCGTTGGGTTTGATTGTCATCGTGGTCGGAACTTGCGCCAACAAGACCGCATCTTTTGCTTCATCGGTTCCCGGAACCGAAGTCAGTATCGCTGAAGCTGGGCTGCTCAGCGGAATTTTGGCGAAGTCAGGAGGGAGATCAGGCGTCGCGTAAGTCCATGGCCCTTGAAGGTCAGGCGCGCTGAACCACCGGCCGGCAGTCAAATAGTAAAACTGCTGCGTCGGTTTGTACACGAACACGACGCTGTTTGTGTTCGTAGCGTACTCAAGCTGCGTGTCCGGAATCTGCGCATAAACGGGTTGCCCATCGAACAGAATGATTTCAGCCGGCTTGTCGCTGTAGAGAACATCCGGAGTTACACCATTTGTGTTTGCAGTTGGCGGGATAAATTTTTTGAGCGCGCTCCACTGTTTATCCTGTGGCACCTTGGACATCTCCGGCGGCAACTGCTTCGTGACCGACCATGGACCGTCGAGCTTTTTGGCCGTGAGCCATTGCTGACCGACTGCGAGATAGTAGGTGGAACCACCCTCGTCGAAGAACAGCGGCCACTGTGTGTTAACGACGAACTGCAAATTCGTGTTCGGAACCACAGAAAGGACTGGCTCGCCATTCACGCTCAGCAAGATCGACGGCCGGTAACCGACAAAAACCTTGGGCGGATCGTTGTTTAATTGCACGCCAGCCGGTGGCTCCTTCTTTGGCGTGGACGCGACTAAATGATACAAAGAAATAGAGAAGGTTGGTGGCACAAATGTCTTGAACAACTGATCCATCTTTTCCTTCGTGGCGTTATCTAGTGAAGGAAAATACGTGCCCGTCACCTGCGGATTGGTGATAGTGACGAGCTTGGCGACGTTGTCTACGTTTGTATTCCCCTTCATTTCCACCACGCCCAGCACCGTCTCGCCGCCCTTGGGTGTAAGCGAAATCGCCATTCGCCAGCTCAAATCCTGGAAGTTCTTCCAATCATCAATCTGTGGTTGGTAAATAATGAGCCGGGTGCCGTTGCTGTATTTTTCGCGCGGCCAGCTGGAGCCGCCGGATTGGCCGGACGCCGTTGTTGATGTGGCCGCGCGTATTTCAAAAGGCGAAGTGAAGAGCGCAGCCGTTAGGATCAGGCATTTAAGCAAAGAAGTGTTAAGCAATCTCATAGTAAACAGCTCGGGTTAGGAGTTTAATGATGCCCCCGTCGGCACGGCTGGCTATAGGACTTTAGGCCAATACGGCGAGATCGGCAGTGTCCGCCGGTTCTGGGCTCCCATGCTGTTTTTTCGCCTCTCCCCTTGGCTAAGGGGAGAGGACTAAGGTGAGGGGTTTGAGCGTTCCAGGCGACACGAATCGTTGGAGCAATCCTCATCCTTCCCCTCCCCCTTGCGGACCGATGGGCGACCCTCGTACGCGCTATCCGCTGAACACTACCTGACAATTTATACTACCCGCGAGACTCCGTCGGCTCGGCGCACTCATTTGCTCTCAAAAGGAAAAATCACCTTCCAATCGTTCTTCATGCTGATGACAATCCAGCCGTTCTTCTTCGCCTCGTCGTAGAGGGCCTGAGTGAAAGTGCCGACCCTCGTGTCGGGAAGCCCTTCAGCGGGCCCGTAGGCGTACTCCCGCTCGGCGTCATCGTGCAACACGAGCAACGAAAGCCGCGCGCCGTCTCCGGCCTTGGTATACTCGAGCATCTGCTGGTCGCCGGTCGAGTTGCCGAAGGCGATGTGCGGGCGGCGGCCGATCATGAGATGGATGCCTTCGGGCTTGCCGGCATAATTGTCATTGAGCACGAGCTTCGGTTCCTTGGTGAGGAAGGGCTTACCGTCCTTGGCATAGCCATACGTGGTCCCGAGCGCCGTGCCGACGATCTCCTCCGGTGGAATGCCGTACGTTTGCTCGGCATACACGCGCACGAAGTCCTGACCGCCGCCGGTGACAATATAGGTCTTGTAGCCATTGGCCCGGAGATACTTCAGCACCTCCTGCATGGGGAGATAAGTCAGCTCGGTGTAGAGCTTCTTCCAGCGCGGGTGTTTTGCTTCCGCGAGCCATTGCTTCGCCTCATTCTGAAACGTCTCGACCGACATGCCGGTCATCGTGGCGATGCCAACCTTCTCGATGTCGGGCCATGTCAGCTTCTCCATCGCCGCGCGATCGCCGTGAAGCAGTTCAAGGACGGTGTTGAACGGCGCGACGTTCGCCAGTTCGGACTTAGCCTTCACCAGCGCCGGAACCCTCTCCAGGCAATACATCACCTGCGTATACATCGGATGCTCCACCCACAGCGTGCCGTCCTGATCAAACGTGGCCACGCGCTCCTCGGGCGGTACGAACTGAGGGCTGCCTTGAGTCGTGGTCGCCTTGACGAATTCTACGATGGCTTGTTTGGTCGGGCCGTCGTTCCACGAAGCCAACGGGTCCTCGGCCTTCCCGATGTTCGGCGTGAAAGCCACCACACCAACTAGCGCGGCGGCAAGCACGTGTGGGTTGTATATGATTTTCATGGTTTTGTTTGGTTTGGTTTTGGTTTTTGTGGATTGGTAATTGTTGTTGGCGGATAAAAATTTCGCGCTTACTTTACCAGCTCGATCTCAGACAGTTTCTCCATCTCAGTTCGATTTTGCGCCACCTGCCGTGAACTTCCTATAGGACTTTAGTGCAATGCCATGCGTCAGTACTTTTTTCAGGAATAAACTAAACTTGATCTGCGGTGCAGGTCACTGGTTGCGAACGTCTGGTCAGCGACCCGGAAGCATTTTCGTGGCAGACGGAAGATACTATTGACCATCAGGCGCTCGCCTTGAGGCGTCGATCATCAAGACAAATCTTTGCCCCCATCCGCTTTGGACTGCCTGCTTCTCGTCGCTCTCTGGCGATTTCACAACAGGCAGAGAGACGCAAAAATATTTCGCGACTCCTAACCGTTACCGCGTTTAATGTCTCGGGGAAAACTTATGAAAAATCTTATTTCGCTAGTCTTGGCTGTGGCACTCGGTATTGCCTGCTTTATTCCGGCGCAAGCTTCAGCCTATTATTACCGTGGCCGGTATTATCGATATAGTTACCGAGGGCATTACTACCGATATCACAATCACAACCATTACTATCGGCACCGGAATTGGGTTGTCGGCGTCAATGGGCGTGCGGGGTATTATCGCTATTGGTAATCGTAAGTGCGCACCGCGCTCACGATTGCGGATGTGGCGAAATAGGAGATGCAGCGGACTTAAAATGCGTCGTTATGCCTCGCAGTGATACGCCATTGCCGTCTTATTGGCGTTCTTCTCGACCCCCGCTAGCGCTCAGGACGCGTTTTGATTGCCGACACTCCAGCGACTTGCTGAATGTTTTACGGCGTCGGTGACGGTGTTACCGGCCGAGTCCTCTGCACCACGCCTTGGCTCGTACGATGTTGTGTTGATGTTGTTGCCGTTGGCTGTGTCGTAGTCGCGTTCGTTCCCGACTGCTGACAAGAAGCGATAAACGCAATCGCAACGATGGCACCGAGTAAACACAATATATATTTCTTCATAGGTTTTTAGTTCTCCCGATCGTTTTGTCGATATATCACTCTTCTCATCCTAATTTATCGAGCATTTTTCTGTCAGGCTTCCACCTAATTTTCATGTCGGGCTTAGCCTCACATGCGGTGAATCGTCCCTCAGAATCAACTGTTGAGACACAGCGGTTATCGTCTGCTCGGACAAAGCTAACACACTGCCCTTGTTTCTTCCGTTCGGCACCGGCTGCTCGCACTCGCTTTTCCGTAGGCTCTGTTGCTTTTCTTATTTATTGATTTCTCAAACTTCCGGCGCAGGCATCGGTCCGAAGAATATTCTCATCGCCTTTTCCTTCCCAATCACGCGCACCAGTTCGTGCATCATGCAATACATCGCAATAAGTACGAACAGAATGATCTGGATGGCCCAGAAATGTGGCCAGATGATTTCCGCGAACAACTTTCGATTGCCAGCAACAAAGCTGCCGGCCTGTCGCCAGAAATCGATAAGGCGCTCCACATAGTGAATGAGCGTAGCCATCAGCCAGTAGATTAACGTCTTCCAAGCCACATTGTAGATCAGAGGTCTATTTGGAAAGCGATTGATCATCGGCACCATATCCGCGAGTAGCACTGCCTTGCCAAGAATGAGGGCGGCGACGCCGATTGAAATGGAAGAGGATGGCGAGATCCCGGTTTTTTTAAGCATCAACACGTGAACAAACGCCACGATGTGCAAAGCCACGAAAAAGAAAATCGTCGGCGGCAGTAACTTAAAGAACTCTTCTTTTAGCTTGGTCATTTTCAGGTGCTTTCCTTTCGAGTGAGGATGGCCAGCGACTGTCCGGCGACCGCCCGCGCAAATGAGATCGCCGGATTTATCAGCGACAGCACCCTAGTGGTCACTTGAAGTTGCTGGTGCATGTTGTTTGGGACGATCGATTCTTACAAAATTGGCCCCAGCATCGCAATGGTGTTGTTCCAAAGCCGGCGGGTTATCGGCCATTGGGCCACCGTCTCGGCGGTGACGGGATGGGAGCAGGCAAGGTAGGCGTCCTGACGGCGGCGCATTTCGGCAGTTAAAGTCGGATCGTAGAACAGAATGTTGTTTTCGTAATTCAAATCGAAACTGCGCCGGTCCATGTTGGCCGAGCCGATCAGGGTGACTTCCCCGTCCAATGTGAGTGACTTGGTATGAAGGAGACCGCCTTCGTATTCGTAAATGCGGACCCCGGCAGCGAGCAAGTCACTGTAGTAACTGCGACTGGCCGCGCCCACGATCCATGAGTCGTTTCGCGCTGGGAAAATAATAATGGTCCTTACGCCGCGCCGGGCGCTGGTACAAAGGGCTGTCTGCATGCCTTCGTCGGGCACATAATACGGAGTCGTAATGACCAGCTCCTTTCGGGCGGTGTATAGCAGAGTTTCGAAGACTTCGGGCATGGCCGAGTTATATACCGTCGGCCCGGTACCTATGACCTGCGCTGTCAGCCCAGGGTCGCCGGGCGGCAACGGTTGACGCAACAAAGGCGTGAGATCGCCACCCATTTGCGCCATCCAGTCGCTCGCGAAAAGGTACTGATTCTGCCGCGCAATGGGCCCTTCAAAACGCATCATCCCGTCTACCCATGGGGCAAACCTTGCCTTGATCCGGAACTCGGGATCTGCGCAGTTCTGACTGCCGCAATAGGTTATCTTATTATCAATCACCAGAATTTTGCGGTGATTGCGCAAATCGATGCGTCCTCGCAACGGACGCAAGAGAGGATTGCCGATGGGCAAGGCGGTAGCCACCTGAACGCCCGCCGCCTGCATGGCTTTCCAATGTGGGGATTCGATCATGATGCGCGAGCCCAATCCGTCGGCCATCACCCGGCAGGCGACGTGGCGTGTAGCCGCCCGTTTCAGCGCCTCGACCACTTTGAGTCCGTTGTTATCCGGCAGCCAAATGTAAAAGGTCAGATGGACATGATCCTGAGAAGCATCAATATCTGCGACCATGGACTCGATGCTCGCGTTGGAATCTGACAGCAAGGTCGCGCAGTTACCGCCCACAGGCTCGAAGCCATTGACCGAGTGTCCGAGCCGGAAGAGGTGGGCGTAAGTCTCTGGGATTTTCGGTTGCAGATTAGGCGAATCCATTCCCGGTGCCTTGGTAAGGTCAGGCATGGCGGCTAACACGGCGCACAGACGACTCACACGCCGGCGGCCGATATTGGTTTCACCGAGGAGGATATAAGTCAGGATGCCGATCACGGGCAGAACAATGATGACAACGAGCCAGGCAATCCGTGAAGCCGGCTCCCGGTGCGGCCGCAAAATGACCCGCGCAATCACGCCGAGGTGGACCAGGAGAAAGGCTCCCGTCCACAGTGCAGTTAGGATCTCACTTTCAGTCATTCATTAACTGGGTTGACGTGGTCGTTTTCCCTCTCCTATCGATACCGGAGCTTCGGAACGAAGAAAAGCCTCGTTTGGAGTTAAGTTAGCCCGGATACTAACGTAGTTTTATCCAAGAGTTTCGGCCATATAAGCGCTGGTTCGCGCATATGCGAACAGCCCGCACATTTCATCATCGAAAGGATTGGTTAATCGCAGAAAAAGGCGGGCGGCCCTTGCGAGCCGCCCGCCGTGAAGATCAATTCGGTTACTGCCCGGCGCCTTTGCTTGCCGCCTCCGCCTCTGCCATCTTTTTCGCCATCTCCGCTTTCACTGCGTCAAGATTGAAGCTCGCGCCGCGTTGCATCGGCGGGTAATCGAGGAAGGTCTGGAGTTCCTTGCCCATCACCTGCTGGACGAAGACAAAGCGCCAGAATTGGAACTTAAACCAATCGAAGTATTGTTGCGCGCCTTCTTTCGTCCCGTCGTTAGGCCAGCCCGTGCGCTCGAAAGGATCGAGGCGCAGGTTGATCAGGACCGGCACGTCAAGGTGCGGCTTGGCACCTAGCCAGCCTTGGGGCTGGTCGATGAAGCGATACTTGTAGTCGTCGATGCGCACCGCACCGACCGTGCTTTCGCCGAGGTAAAAGATTTCGTGACGCACGGACGGCCCTTTGCCGGTGATGGCAGCCATCTGGTCGTAGCCATCCAAATGGTTTTTATAAGTCCGGTCGCCGAGTTTCACACCCTTAAGCAACTGGTTGGTGATGTCCGTATTGCCGGCGGCATCGAGAAAGGTGGGAACCAATCCAGGCCGGAGAAGATGCCGTTCTGCACGGAGTCGGCTGGCACATGGCCGGGCCAGCGCAGGAGGCACGGCACGCGAAAGCCGCCTTCCATTACCGTGCCTTTGCTCTGCGCGAACGGCGTCTGACCGCCATCGGGCCAGGTAAAGACTTCAGTGCCGTTGTCGGTCGTGAAGACGACGATGGTGTTCTCGTCCACACCCATCTCCTTGAGCTTCTGCATCACCAGACCGACGTCGTCATCAAGCTGGGCCATGCCTGCTTCTTCTTCCGACCAGCCATTCTCCGAGTTACGCATCTTCTCATACTTGTCCGCGAGGTGCGTAACAATGTGCATGCGTGTCGGGTTGAGCCAGCAGAAGAACGGCTTCCCGTCCTTCTGAGCCTTCTCGATGAACTGCAACGCTAAGTCGCGAATCTCGTTATCCACAGTCTTCATCCGTTCGGGATAAAGCGTGCCGGCGTCCTCGATCTTCTGCTTGCCGATCTTACCCCAACGCGGCATAACCGTGGCGTCATCGGTGTCAGTCGCCCAGCTATGGACCATATTGCGCGGGCCGACCTTATCCAACAGATCTTGCGGGTAGTTAGGGTGAGCCGGGTCTTCCATCGCGTCGAGGTGATAGAGATACCCGAAGAACTCATCGAACCCATGGACGGTGGGCAGGAACTCATTTAGATCGCCGAGGTGATTTTTGCCGAACTGGCCGGTGGCATAGCCCTGCGTTTTGAGCGCGGTGGCAATGGTGCACGCCTCGGCTGGAAGGCCGGTCTTGGCGCCCGCCTGGCCGACCGTGGTCATGCCGGTGCGGATAGGCAATTCCCCTGTGATGAAGTTCGCTCTGCCCGCCGTGCAACTCGCCTCGGCGTAATAATCGGTGAACAGCATCCCTTCCTTGGCGAGCTTGTCGAGATTGGGCGTACGCCCGGCCATCATACCGCGATGGTAGGCACCGATGTTCCACATGCCGATGTCGTCTCCCATGATGAACAGGATGTTGGGTTTCTTGTCTTGCGCCTGACCGGTAGCGACCGCGCTAAAAAGCGCAGCCGTGGCCATAAGCAGCGATAAGCCGTTGTGAATTATGTTTCGTTTCATTTTGTTGGTTTCTTTGGGTTATTTTGGTTTTTCAGATTGAACAGGAGGCCGCAGAGGAAACAGAGCAGTCATTCTCCGTTCTCTCTGTTTGCTCCTGTTGAATTCGCTTCATCTCGCGGTTCTAAAACCTTCGCGATGCATCTTGTTGGGCCGGTCAGGAAGTGGTCATTACCGCCAACCGCGACCGTAGAAGCCTCCGTAGAAACCGGGTCCCCAGGCGCCCCAACCCATCATGGCATTCTGGTTCATTTGAGCGGCCATGAGGTTGTCGTTGCTCAACTGCTTGGCCAGCCGCAGTTGTTGATAGGTTTGGTATTCTGCGGGCGTCCCCACATAGGCTTGGTTGTTAGGAACGTCCGGTTGCACGTAGAATTGCTTTCCTTTCCAGGTGATCAAAGTGAGCTTGCCTGGTGTCAGTGTTTTAAGCAGCTCCTGTTTCTTAGGCGTGTCAGCGGGAAGCAGTTTGAAGCCTGCCGCGAATAGCAAATCCGAATTGCTGTTGGTGGTGGCACAGCCGACCGTCAGCGCTAATAGCACTGTGGCACTAATCATTTTGAATGAGACTCGTATCTTTTTCATATTGTTGGTTTCTTCCAGTTTTGCAGTTGTCTTAGCGATGATTTCATCGCCAGAAGATAATCTACGTAGGAACTTTCCCCGGCTTCCTGGGCTTCTGTCTATAAGACCTTAGTCCAATGCGTCCGCGCAGCGGAGCCGACTGCGAATGGGCGGGAGAAGACGAGTGCGGGTTTCTAGGCTAAATGCCCTATACCCTCAGTGATTCGACTGGAACGCCAAGCAACTTCGCGGCGGCAGTCCGGGGATAATAGCTATGCACCGACCCACTTGCGGCCGAGCTATTGATCGATGTGCATTGCCATCACGGGATGAATCTCCCAAACTGCGTATTTCTTTTGTTTGGTTCGCCGGTTTGAGTTATCCGGCGACGCATGCTGGACATCGAAAAAGGCCTTACCTGTGACCGTGATTATATGCGGCTCGCGTATTTCGAGTTTTTGGGATTCCTTGAAACTGAAAGGAAAACTCTGCGTCGTCCAACCGAAAACAGTCTGCCGAAGTTCGCACCATGTGGGGCCGACAGGAATTTCGGCGCCAACACTTCCTGCTTTCTTGCCGTCGGCATCTTTAAGCACGAGTGTAATGTCACCATCTGCTTCAACTTTTACGCCAACTAGGCGGCCAGTGAGGTTATACCATTTTTGTTCATCTGCGATTCTCGTATCCGTCTCGGGCGTCAAAGGAACATTCGATTCCGGCCCTTTCCAATCGCAAATCTGCGATGGCGTAACTGATTGAATGGCCGACTTGTCCGAAGGAACAGGCGACGCATCCGTTTTGACCGGCCAGCGAGTACCGTTCTTTTGGCCCTGACACTCACAAGGCGACAAGAAAGTTACTTCCCCAGCTGTCACGGATTTTACAAACGCTGAGCCGATAACAAAGGCTGCCAGCAGAGCGGGGATCAGAGCGCCGTTCACAGCAGTGAATAGATCAGGCGCGTGCGGGGAATGTCAATATGCGTGTTGGCTGACAAATTAGCAGAGGATCTCTTGTACGTGCTTAGCGCCAAACAGATATTTCTTTGTTCGCCGACCCGACGTGCTTAAATCACATCAACATCGATCTTGGAGACGTCGGACTTCCGCAACTTTGATCGCACTTCTGCTTCCAAGATCCTTGGGTCGACTCCCGCCGGGATGTAAAGCAGAAACACCATCTGTCCCTTGTCCTCGTAAAGCGCCGAGCTCTGGAGCCGGCACTTGTGGGAGACGAGCAACGACTGCACCATGCCAAAGATCGGCTTCGGATCTACGTTGTCGTCGAGTCGGATCCTGACACGGCAGCTCGCATGTGAATCAAGCCAGAAGACGAGTACCCAGGTGAATGCGGTAACGAAGACTGCCATCGCCCAGGATCCCATGCCGCATGCGAGCCCGACCACGACGATCGTGATGGCTTTCCCAGTGAGCTTCGGATTATCGAGCAGGGTCCGAAATCGCAGGAGCGCGCCGATGCCGAAAATAACAAACGCAAGCGTTTGACTGGTCCCGCTCAGCTCAGCGACAACCGCGCCGACCATGCCAAGGAGGATGAGCGCCTTGCGTTCCTCGAAGTCGGAAAGCGGATCCATCAGCGAAGAGCGGCGGGGATGCCATGCGATCGCCCAGGCACAACCCACGGCCAGGGTAAGACTGAGGAAGAGTCGCAGAATGAATTGCGGATGCCCGAACTGTTCGATGCTTTTCTCGATCGACACCCATGAATCGCCCTTGGGATCGATTCCTCCACTGGCTCCCGCCTTGGCCATCTCTTCCGCGGGGTTAGCGCCGAATGCCGCCGAGGACAACACGCTTACAAGGGCAATGACAGCGACTGCCGCCATTGCGCGTCGCGCCCATCCAAAATTGCGCTTAGGGCAAAAAAGATGTTCCAGCATTCTTTACGGGTTTCTTACCAAAACCAATTTTCCTCCCGACCACGCCGCGGTGAAAGAATAAGTCTGCCCGGCTTGTACAGTCAGGGTCTTTCGCCCCGGGTGCTTCCCGCCCGGATTGGGATCAACTCGGACGAGAATCTGGTGCTGACCTGCCGGTAAGTAGCCACTGTAATTTCGCCCCTCGGTAAAGCTTCCCACATCCTTGCCATCAACAGACACGACAAGGCTGAGATCACTCCCGAAGTTTGCGACCCGATTAATGAGCAAATGACCTGAATTAGGCGGTATAGGCGCGGCGGCTTGGTTGGTTGCGCACCCGGTGAAGATCAGGCCGGCACAAGCCAGACTGACGATGTAAATGATTGAACTATATTTTTTCATGCTTTGGACTCCTTTCGTTCAAATGCGCGTTCATCGTGTTCCTCAAAAGTTCGTACGTCAATAAGACTTTAGGGCAATATTCGTTTCCAAGTCGTTAGACGGGAATCGCATTCGAAGAATGCCGCCACGCGCGCTTCATACCCAACGCGACCAAGGCGTCCAAATATCCTACACCGTCAGTGCTTCGACTGGAACGCCAAGCCACTTCGCTGCGGCGGCGCGTTCGGTAAACAGCGAAACATGCAGTGGCGAATGGTCAGTCAGCATGGCGTGCAATTTTGCGTAGTGGGTTGTGTCGGGACTCGTGACGTAGAACGCCGTCTTGACCGGCGGATGCGACTCAAAGGCAAGGCGGCGGTGCAGCGCGATATGAAAGACGAAGTTGAAATTGAGGTCGACCGCGTCGAGCGCCGATAAGTCTACGAACCGGTTGAACGGCTTTTGAACTCTTTCTTCGGCAGCTTCGACAAACGCGACGATCTCATTCACGAGTACCTGGTCCAGGACTCCGTGCGGCTTCCAGACCATGAGTGACAACTCTTTGCGGAACAGAACGTGGGCGGGGAGTTTCAAGTTACCTCATTGGCTTTCTTGTTTGGAGTTTGTGTTTAGGAAACGGTCCACGCGTTTACAAGCGCAGTGTTACTATTTCGCCTTGACGATGCCGGGCGGCTTCCACGTACCTTCGCCGGCAGGAAAAATGGAAGGCGGCTCAGTCTTGGGCCAGTAGAGGCGCATAACCAGATAGATCAGGTCGTTAGGCGCAGGCAGCCAGTTAGACTCCTTCTCCTTACCAGGCGAATCTTTCTGGATGTAAAGCGTGAGCCCACTATCCGCGTTCTTCTTCATGTTTGGCAGCATCGGCGAGTTGATGATATAGCGGTTGATCGGATTCTTGATCAGGAGTTGGGTCTTGCCGTCATACATCGTGACCGACCAAAAGGCATTCACCGGCGGGAATTGCCCGTCAGGGAAAGTAAGCGTGTAGTTGTGCTTGCTGCCGTCGAGCGGCTCGCCATCGGGCAGGGCTATGGCCAGCGGATACATGGCCTCGACAGCATCGTTGCCGTAGATGCCCGCTTTTGCTCCCTCGGCACGTTTGAGCCAGTCGCCATTGAAGAAGGCACGGTCACCAGCGATCGAGGCGATGTGCCAGCCGTTGATGTTTGTCCCGATCTTCTTGACCCCATCCTCGACCTCTGCTTCCCCAGCTTTCATGCCTTCAACCACCGCGGCTTTTTGCTCGGGAGAGAGCGCCTTGAAGTCGAAGTTCTTTCCCGCGCCAATGCCAAGGCGGGCCAGCTTTTCCCGAATGTCCTTCTCCTCCGGACCGGGTGGAGCGAATTGCAATTGGAAGTCGAGGTAATCAAAGAAGCCGGTCTTGGCCAGTTCCTGGTTGATCTTTGGGAAATTGATTGTGGGTGCCGCAGCCGGGGCGGATTGTTTCAGGAAGGCGGAGAGCGGCTGCGCTTTGTAACCGGACTGGACCTTGACCACGTTCGGCATGTCCGCCGGGTTGAAGAGCTGGGTCCGGAAGATAGCTATCGAAAACTGCGTCGTGGAATTGAACACCTTCTTGATACCGGCGGGCGTGTCGCCTTTCCAGTCGGGCCCGACGATCATGTAGTTGCCGGGCTCAGAACCCGTGGCGCGGCTGCCGATGTAGCCGTAGTTGAAGGTGTTGCCGTCACAGAGCATCACTGAGTAGTAACGGCTCTTCTCCACTGCCGGCATGGACAGCACCATCGGTTCCGCCCGCAAGTCGAGCCAGGCTAACGAATATGGGGTGTCGCTGTTGGGAGTGACGACCGCAGTGTCTTTATAAGTGAAGACGCGGGCTTCGTTCTTGATCTGATTGAACGGCGCCTTGTACTGGCTGGAGTTCTTATCGACCGCATACTCATACATGATTCCGTAGGCCATCACGATGGGCAGACCGTAGACGAAACCTTCCTGTGCGATGGCTTTGGTTTCGGCGGGAGTAATGTCCGCAGCGTGGGCGGTCGTGAGCGCCAGCGTACTAATGAGGGCGGCGGCGATGAGAGTTTTTGTTTTCATTGGTTTTAGTTTTGTTGGGTGATGCCTGTTCTGAAAAGTTATTTTGTCATGCCACTGCGACGGTGCACATAGGACTTTAGGGCTATGCAGGTGTAGTATCACACCCGACACGGCCACCTCTATAACTGTGGTGGCACACTGACGGGATCACGCGGCCGAAAAAGACTAAGAGAATAACACGTGCAAGTCGTTGATCGCTTTCGTCGCAGACTCCGATCGATGTCGCCGGACGGCGCAGGCTCCATATAGGTCTAAGGTCCCATAGACAGTCACCTCTAAAGCACGGAAGATTGCGTTCATGTTTAAGAAAATTGCGTCCACATTCTTCGTAGCCTCAGCCATCGCCCTGTTCTGCGCGGCCGTAAGCGCTCAGGACTTTCCTGTCCTGGATCAGATTGCCGCCAAGGTTGTTCAGAAGTATCAGCAGGCTACCTGCGAACAGTTGTGGCAGGAGAGAGCACAAAAAGGCAAGAAACCGGAATCACCAATGGAGCAGAGAGCCCTCGAGATGTTGAAATCCGATGCGCAGATGCGCTCGACCTTTATCAACAAGATAGCCGCTCCCATCGCCAACAAAATGTTCGAATGCGGTATGATTCCATGACGAGCTTAAGCAAGCGGTGCTGGTGCGCGCTGCTCCTCGGGTTAGCTGTGGTTCTGACCATCCCGACTGCGCAAAGCAACCCGAAAGCAGCGAAGAAGAAGGCCAAGACAACCGCCGCCGAGGCAAGCCCTGCACCTGAAGCCACACCTTCGCTCGAGCCAAAAGCCGTTGACATTCTGAAAGCCGCGAGCAGCCGTCTGGCTGCTGCCCGCACGATGAAGTTCACGGCCGTGCACTTCTATGAGAACCCAAGCCGCCACGGTCATCCTCTCGCTTTCACCACAAAGTCCGAGGTTACTCTTCAGCGACCGGACAAGCTGCGAGTGATCATGTCCGCTGATGGTCCGGCTTCCGAGTTCTATTACGACGGGAAGAAAATGATGGCCTACGCGCCCGCCGAGAACCTGGTGGCCGTGGCCGACGCCCCACCCACAATCGACGCAGCTTTGGAACAGGCCTACCATTCCGCGGCAATCTACTTTCCCTTTGACGACTGGATCGTCACAGATCCTTACAAGGAGATGTCAGAAGGAATGAAGCTCGCCTACTACATCGGCCAGTCCAAAGTGGTCGGCGGAACGACGACTGACATGGTCGCATATATCGACCACGGGGTGTTTATACAGGCGTGGATTGGAGCCGAAGACAAACTACCTCGATTGCTTCATGCCATATACCTCGACGATCCGGAGCGACTGCGCCATACCCTGTTACTCTCCGATTGGCAACTTGACGCGGCTGTTCCACCCGACACGTTCGCATCAGCGAAAGCTGCCAGCGCGAACCCGATGCCGTTTGCGCATCCACATCCGGAAGCCTCACCCGGTGCTGAGCCGACGGCAAAAGGCAAGCCACTTAAAAAACAGTCGAACTAGAAGAAGCCAGAAAGGGAAACGTCATGAAGACAATTATCGTTGGATTCGTAGGTCTTATGGTCATCCTGCTCCCGTGCCAGATTGCGTTTGCTTTCGGGCGTGGCGGTAGTTATAGCGGCGGTAGGGGCGGCTTCTCAAGCAGCAACCGCTATGGCGGCAGCACGTCCCATAGCTATGGCTCGACGAGCCACAGCAACGCCTATGGTGGCAGCAGCTCGCACACCGCGGGCCGAGGCACTACCCACAATAGCGCTTACGGCACCAGCACGTCACACAATGAAGGCGGGAACACGACTCACACGAACGCCTATGGCGGTAAAACGTCGGGCGAATACGGGGAAGGTGCGACCCACACCAACGCCTACGGGGGTAAAACTTCGGGTCAATACGGAGAAGGGGCGACTCACACGAACGCCTATGGCGGGACCACGTCCGGCGCCTACGGACAGGGCGCAACGCATACGAACGTTTATGGAGGGACCACTTCGGGGGCTTACGGAGAAGGTGCGTATCACACCGGCGCCTATGGCTACGGCACTGCGTATCATCCGCCTACCGCCTATTACGGGTACCACCCGCCTGCCGCGGTGAACTACTACGGATCAACATGCGCCAACTGCAACGGTTGGGCGACCGCCGCCGCAGTTACAACTGCCGCTGTTACTGGTGCGGCTGTCGCTTCAGCAAATGCAAACGCTGCCAATGCTAATGCAGCAGCAGCTAACGCTAATGCCAATGCTGCCGCCGCGTCAGCCAACGCTTACAACGCCGGCGCAACAACGAGTCAGGCAACTACAGCAACCACCTATTCCATGGGACAGCTCGTTGGAGCTCTCCCCTCTGGTTGCATTACACCCACCGTCCAAGGCACGACCTACTACTTGTGTGGCAACACCTGGTTCAGTGCAGCCTATGGCGCAAACCGTGTTTATTACCGGGTAGTACCCAGTCCATAACTTTGGAACAGGAGGTAACGGAGCAAACGGAGGGCTTCTTGCCTTCCATCTCTGTTCTCTCTGTTTGCTCCTGTTGAATTGTCGTGTCCGCTGAATTCTCGTTACGCTCACTTCGCGAACTGGTGTAAGGCATTAAGCATCGGCTCGCTGGAAATCCGGATCACCCCATCGAATGGTTGGTCTAGCTCCAGGATCAGAAAAATGGCGCCAGACACGGCGAGAGCCGAGATCGTCAAAGCGAGCATGGTCGTAACGTTAGGCGGCGCGAGCACGCTGAAGCCAACGAAAATGACCACGAGCCAGGATACAAGGATGATCAACATCGGCGTCGAGATTGAGGGAACCGATTGCGCTACCAGCAGCGACCGAAGCTGGCCGAGATCTGTAGCGAGGGTCGTGGCCTGGTCTTTCAGTTTGCGCTGTGTGTCGTCATGGGGCGAAAGAGCCTGAACGGCACCATAAACTACGTTACCTGCTTGCATGTTAGGGGCCAGGCGCGCCGGCTGGCCTACTTGTCCTGGCCACATCCGCTGCACTGCTTGCGTCGCTGCCTCGTGAAAGCGGGTACGTGCCTCACTCGCTTCCGGACCATAAATGTCCAACACCCGGTCAAGGAACGCGATCTTGGCGGCCATTTGGATTACTTCGCTTCGTTCCGTGTCGTACGAGCCCTTAGCTGAACTCACCAGCAACCCCAAGATTAGAGCTGACATGGTCGCCACGAGACCCATGGCCAGCTTGATCGCATCCTTCGAGTCGGCGGTCAAATGAGCTTCAGGAAGGAGGCGACGAAGAGCCCTTCCGAGCAATACGGCTCCGACCAGGCATCCGAATACAATGAGGGCGGTGAGAGTGGTATTCATGGTGAGCTCATAATCTGCTGCTGCTATTGCTTGCCCGCTCAGTCCGTAACGAGGGCGAGTCGTTCCTCCATGGCCCGCTGTTCTGCCGCCGTCATCTGGGTCGGCCCGAGTTTGAAGGTCAACTTGTCGATCGTGCCCGTGAAGGTAAATGGCAGCTTGTAACTGTCGTCCACTCCTGTGCGCGTATCGCTTCCGATGTCGAATGATTCGTCGATGGACATGAGAATTGGAATCGTGTGCGGGATCGTCTTTTTAGCCAATTCCTTGCCGTCCACTGTGAATACACCGGTGCCACCCTTGCCGGGGCCGGGACCGTCATATTTGAAGTCGAAGACGAGCGTATGCTTGCCGGGCGCGAGTGGCTTGCCTAACAAGTCGCGTGCCGCCCCCAAACCGCCTTCCCAGCGGTAGCGCTCCAGATCGAGCAGATTGTAACAGAAGACCGGTTTGCCTTTGAGCAGGTAAAGCCCATAGCCGCCGAAGCGGCCACCCATTGTTGCGATCATTCCCTCTGCGCCGCCTTTGGGCACCGTAATCTCGGCGGTAATGGTATAATCCTTGTCCAAAATACTGGGAGCATTGCCGACGGGAATGTTGGCATTCGGACCCGAGTAAGTAAATTCCGTTCGCCCGGCGACCGCGCTAGGTCGCGGTGTCACAATCCGCGGCAGGACCGAGTTATCCAACGGGAAGACCTGGTATTTCCCTGCTTCCGTCATGAACACCGCCTGCAGTTCCTTGAGCTTATCAGGGTTCTTGGCGGCGAGATCGTTGTATTGAGAGTAGTCCTCGGCGATGTTATAGAGTTCCCACTTGTAGTCGTTAATGGGCGGCAGCGGCTTGGCGCCAAGGAGCCAGACCGCCTCCGGCGGCGTCGTACAGGCATACCAGCCGTCATGGTAGATTCCGCGGTTGCCGAACATCTCGAAATACTGTGTGTCACGCTTGGAAGGGGCTTTCGCGTTCGCTGCGTCGAACGTGTAGGCCATGCTAATGCCTTCGATCGGTTTTTGCTTGATCCCGTTGACCGTGTCGGGCGCCTGGATGCCTGTCACTTCAAGAATCGTCGGCACAATATCGATCATGTGATGGAACTGGGTGCGAATACCACCCAAGTCCTTGATATGGCCGGGCCACGAGATAACCATTCCCTGCCGGGTTCCGCCGAAATGCGACGCGATCTGCTTGGTCCACTTGAAGGGCGTGTCAAAGGCCCACGACCATGCTACTGACATGTGGGGATAGGTCGTGTCAGAGCCCCAGTCTTCGTAATGCAACATCTGCACAGCCTCCGGAAGGGTTAGAATGCCGTTGTAGGCGGTCATCTGGTTGAACGTGCCTTCCAAGGTGCCTTCGGCGCTGGTCCCGTTGTCGCCGCTAATGTAAATAATGAGCGTGTTGTCCAGCTTGCCCATATCCTCGACCGCCTGGATGACGCGACCAATCTCATTGTCAGTATAGGCAGCATAGCCGGCAAAGTTTTCCGCCTCGCGGGCATAAAGTTTTTTTTGCACGAACGAGAGCGAGTCCCACCGCGGCAGTTTCGCACCGGCGTACTCGGGCTGACCATCCGGCCACGGAGTGAGCTGGGTGCCCTCCGGGATCACGCCCAGCCGCTTCTGATTGGCAAAGATCTGTTCGCGCAATTTTTCCCAACCCATGTCGAACTTGCCTTTGAATTTATCTCTCCACTCCTGCTTCGGCTGGTGCGGCGAATGAGTGCCGCCGGGCACGTAATAGACGAAGAACGGCTTGTCGGGCGCGGACGCATTCAGGCTGCTCATGTACTTGATGGCTTCGTCCGCCATGTCGGTGGTCAGGTTGTAGTCCTTTCTGCCGATCCACGGAAAGACCGGGGTCGTATTTTGATAAAGGTACGGCGTCCACTGATCGGTCTCACCGCCCATGAACCCGTAAAAATATTGGAACCCCATGCCGACTGGCCATTGGTCGAAAGGTCCGGCCGCGCTGTAGAGGTAGGTGGGAGTGTTATGGTTCTTACCGAACCAAGACGTGGCATAACCGTTCTCTTTCAGGATTTCGCCGATGGTGGCACTATCCTGGCCGATAACGGAATCATATCCAGGAAAGCCGGTGGACATTTCACCGATGACCCCGTAGCCCACAGAGTGGTGGTTGCGACCGGTGATCAGCGCCGCCCGCGTCGGCGAGCAGAGCGCGGTGGAGTGGAACTGCGTGTAACGCAATCCTGCCTTGCCAATGCGATCCATGGCCGGCGTCGGGATGACGCCGCCGAAAGTGCCTGAGACGCCATAGCCCTGGTCATCCGTCATGATGAGAAGGATGTTGGGCGCGCCCTTGGGTGGCACCACCGTTGGTGGCCACCATGGCTTGGAATCTACGGCGCTATCTTTGATCACGCCACCAAACTTAGGCTCGGGAGGCGGGAGTTGCTTCCCGTCAATCGTCGTGGTGGCGCTGGGTGAACCCGGTGTGCCGGTGGTTTGGATTTGTGCTCTTGCGGAAGGCGCAACCGCCATCACGGCGGCAGCGAGGATCCCGCTAACGAAGATTTGTCTTGCTGATTTCATAGGCATTTGGCTGACATTGCTGCTCATCAGCTCGTCAGGATAAGCGCAATTTGCTGTACCTCAGGAGCTTTTCCTATAGGACTTTAGGCCTATGCCATGTGGAACCCAGCAGCCGACACGGCTGCCGCTACAACTGTGGTGGCATGCGTGTCGCGTGCGAAACGTGATACAAAAGGGCGACAAGACAGCAACCGGACTTGTTAGGCTGATCCGTTCTCGTGTGGCTTGAACCAAGTTCGAGCGAGAAGGAACGTCAGGACTGCATGCAATACAACTGCCGGCCACAGGAGAGGCCCGACCCACTCGCCGCCAATACCGAGATACAAGAGATACGCCGTGACAAGCGCGCCGTAGATTAACATGCCGAGAAGCGGCGGGCCTGGCCAGCAGGCCACCCCTAGTGCGACCAGGGCGATGCCGAGCACGCGGGCTACTGGTACGGCGACGCCGGTAAGTTCCCCGCCGAGTAAGAGTCGCCCTATCAGCGACGGAGCAACTATCAATGCCAGACCCGTGACCGCTTCTGCCACAGCAGCCAGAGCCAGCAGCTTCTTCATCGCGTTTGTAGCTCGACTAGTCTCTGGCACGGGCGACCTGGTCGGCGATGGCCGGGAGCCGCTTGCGGTCCGCCGCGGTGTACTGGACTGGCCCGAGGTCGAGGGTCAGCTTGTCGACTGATCAAGCGCAATTTGCTGTCTTCGTAGTTCACTGTCACTTGATCTGTTTCCTTCCAACAGGTGTTGCAGATATTCTCGGAGAGGGTGACAAGGCACTACTGCGGCTAGTAGCCTGAAATTTCTTGATGAAGAAGGCCTTCATGTCCTGAAATTTCGCTGCGTGGGAGCTGTTTGGAAGAACCTTGGCGCCGGAAGCATCCACCGCTATCGTTTGGTGAAGAGTTCCTGATCTGTCCGTAAGCCACGCAGTGCCTGTGGAATAAATTTCCGTCTTATCTGTCATTGTTTTGAGCGCAGAAATCACGATGCCCTCTTGCTTTGGGTTGGTGCTGACAGCAAATGCGAGATTAGTACCATCCGACGTACGAAACGCCTTCAATTTCACTGGAAGACGGTCACTGCCAAGCCCGAGTATGGCCGCCAGCTCTGGGGCTATCGATTCTGCGATGCCTTGAGAAAGCACCCATTCTTCGACTTTCGAAAGTTCGCCCTGGTCAGTAAAGCGAGGTGTTGGAGCAAGGTTCTGAGCTAACAAGCCGGCGGGAATGAGCGCCAGGATTGCGGACAATAATTTACTGTAATGCCTTTTCACAGGTGATTTGTTACTCATTGCCGTGACCTTCCCACTGGCCTCCCTGTTTTGTTGTATTGGGACACGTAGCGTTACATCGGTAAAGGAGGGCCAATCGAATGTGCGAAAGATTGTGCCGTTCGCTCATCCAGTTGCGAGCCGATTTGATGATTGTGGCAAGGGCATAATCCTGGAGGCTTGCGAGCGTTTGCGGAAGCGCAGGAGACCTGGAACGGTGGTTGTCAGCAAGAAAGCAATGAACAGGAAAATAATCACGAACTCGATTACCGCGAAAAGGTTTTGAATGTATTTGTGCCGCGCCATCCGTGCAACAAAAGACGCACATTTGGACGGCTGTCGCTATTGGACCTTGGTCCTATCCTTCTTCGGGTAGTGATACGGTTTGAATGATTGGGGTGGGGGCCGATTTGTGCTTGACTGTCTTAAGAAGAATCGCCTAAGAAAGATATCGGACAACCACTTCATCAAAGCTCCCAAGGCATGATCCACGAAGTGCTTGGGCGGTGTGACGGGGCGCATTGACCTGCACATCGCCCTTGTCCATTTTTTACCCAATCAGAGCAAGGAATTACTTCATCGACGCTCCAAACGTGATCAGAGATGCCCGCTTCCATCGCTGGCGTCACGCGCAACACCCTTCTTCCCTGCGAGATCGTATCAGATTAGTGCCCGAGATGAGCTAAGGCGTTGTACATGGGCTTCTTGGAAATCTGGATCACCCCGTCGAATGGCGTGTCCAGTTCCAGGATTAAGAAAATCGCTCCAGCTACAATGGCAAGCTCGGGCCGTTTCCTGCTCAATGGGTTAGGTTGACCTCAAATGCCTGCGCCCCGAGGGACGAGGCCAAGCCTTCAGTCTGGCCGGAAATATACATGACCACGCCATTCTGGTTCGTCAGCTTCGCATGCATCTTCCCCTCGATCAGTGTGAGTCCGCGGCTGATGCCATGGTAAGTTCCGGAGAAATCGGAGAGCTTGTTGAGGTTATAGACCTTGCCGGTGGCAGAGACCTTTTGAGCGCCCGAGCCGCCAACACCGCCACCAGAGATGGTGAAACGGTGTCGCCCGCCGTTGTAATAGAGAGTGCCCTTCCCGGATTCAGCCTGAGCGTAATAGGCAGCCGACCACTCCCGGATGCTCACAGTGGCCGAGGGTGTTGTACTCGGCGCCTGCGTCATTGATGCGCATCCGGCGATGAGGAGGAATGTGATACCGACAAAGGTGGAATTAATGGGGTTGGTTTTCATAGTTTCTAGGTTTCTGCTTGGTTTTTACAGGGTTGGATTTCTCAGTTAAGTTACGAATTTTGTCAGGCCGACTGAAAGTTGCCTATAGGACTTTAGGGCAATAGGTCTATCGACGTGAGTTACAAGGTTACGGCGTCTTCAGAAGGTAATCCCGGTGGTGATTTGGGGGCCGTGCATAACAGTTTCGAAACGGAAATCGTTTTCCTCGAAGTTACCACCGAGAGCCCGGTAACCGATCTCAGTAAAAATGGAACGAGTCAGGTTAATGCCAACCACGGCCTCGACCTCCCACATCAAGTCGGCGCCAACTCCGAACCCCCCAATCTCGCCCCGTACGGCAGTGTAATACGTCTTGTTGAAATTGTAGCGGCCGCGCAGCCCGACATAGGGATCGAACCAGTAATCGTCTTTTGACTTGGTTTGGCTCAGGCTCTTGTTAAGGCGAAACGCGAGTTGATTGGCGATCCGCGCCTTGGCTGCGTCAACCGCTCTTTGAACCGCGGCGCGGCGAGCCTCACCCCTGAGGTGAAGCGCATCTATTTTTGCCTGCAAAGCGGCTTCCTTCTCCTGGATAAAATTCTCAATCCGTTGAGTAATCTCTTGCCGAATACGCCCCCCCAACGGACCGATTGGAATATTTGGGTGGCGCTGGATGTTTTCCAACTTATCGCCGATCCGGCTGGCAATTACCGAACGGATTGAGTCCTTGAGCGCAGCAATAAATTCGCCCTTGGAAATGTCGTGATTCAATCGATCGCGCAAATCGGCGGCAATGTCATTAACGAATTGTTCGCTCGCATGCTGAATCGCCATAGGGTCGGAATGTAGTTCGAGTTTATCGTAAACGTTCGTGTAGTGTGTGCCGGCAGCCAAATCGAGCGACCAACGCGGCTGGTTCACGAGCCGCCAACTCAATCCGCCGTCAACCAAGGTCATATCTACTTGTGCGTGGACGTTGTTGATCAGCCCGTTTATCTGTGCGCCGTCGGAAAGACCTATGTAAATTATTTCACCGTATATTCCGAACGGACCTTTTTGTGCCTGGGCCTGCGTCGCGAAAATCATGTCGAGATGCTGTAGAATTTGGTCGAAGCCGATATTTATGTCTGCGTTCACCCCGCGGACTCCGATTGTGCCATCCATCCCCGCCATCCAACCGGGCGCTGCGATCGTAAACTGCCACGGTTCGCTCTCTGTGATCGTTGGCGCGGCGGTTTCTTTCGGCGCCAGTTCCAGCGAGCCTGCCCCGACACTCCCGATGATTGCGAACACCGCCCCTGCGAGCAAAAACAATTTTATTCTCATGAGCCGACTCTATTGTCCAAGGCGCCCAAATCCGAGAAAAATGGATTGTCCATTATTCGGATATGTCTCACTGGTTTCAGTGTTCTTAAGTCCTGTTCGTCGCCACTGATTTGAGCGCAATCGTGCGATGCCTGGCGCGATGCGTCTATAGGACTTTAGGCCAATAAGCAGAGTTGGTTTATCAGTGGACAAAAAAAATCGGCCTCCTGATCAAAGGAGGCCGATTCACTAAACCTATCGGAGAGATTGCTCGTTATTAGTGAAAAAAGAATCGGACACCCGCGCCTACGAGGTGCTGCCCCAGATCGCGACTTTCGCGGGTATTGATTTGGGTGCTCGCGTAATCGAGGTAGTGATATTCGATAAACGCGCTGAAGTTCGGATTGAAAAAGTAATCTGAGCCTGCGATCACCTGCCACGCCAGGTCTGCGTGACTTGCGCCGCCACCAGTGTTGATTGGGACACGACCGGTTACGGGGTCCACAACCTCGACACCGGCGGATTCAGCAATATAACCGCCGACGCCTGCACCCGCATACGGCTGGAATCTTTGGTCTCCAGGTGCGAATCGCAAAATGAAGTTCGCCAGGAACGCGCCCGTATTGATCCAAGTGTCAACGTTGCGCTGGTGAGTTGAAAGCTCCGTGGGACAACCCGGGCACGGCGTGAACGCCTCGTTCAGGGTGAAATCAGCCCCACCTTTGAAGCCATTGTAGAAGAAATCTCCCTCAACAGTGGGACGAATGACGCCCGTGCCGAACACGTAGCCGAGTTTAACGCCGCCGAAAAAACCGACGTTATTTTTCGGGTTCACGTCCAGAGTGGTTCCGAGAAACCGTTGATCCCTATCCCAAGGGTCCCCATCATTGTCAACACTGAAGTTGCGGTCTCCGCCACGGTTCTGATAGACGTTCGCACCCGCGTCGATCGCACCGTAAAAGCCGAGTCCATACATTGGTGGTGGCGGCGGCGGCGCAACCTGCTTGTAGGTTTCCGTTCCGGCTTGGAGCGAAGCCGCAACCAATCCGATCAGTACAGCAGTAGAGAGATATACTTTTTTCATAGCGATAGGGTGATAACTGATAAGTGCTGGTAGTGCAATTTATTTCTTAAGGATTTTCTTGGAGCCTTAGCGGCCCTTTTTCGATCAGCAGCCATCGTTCGACGGCGTGCCATCTTCGTCCATAAGACTTTAGTCGTATGGCTTTGGAGGTAAGGCTTTACCCGACGCGTCGCTCGCTGACGACACTTTCTGCTGCTTCCCTGCCGAGACGTGCACGGTGCTGAATTGCTCGCGTGAGCGATAATGCCAATGGCGCTCCCGGGAAGTTCTTGCGTCTGTTTGTGACCCGCTCGATCGATTTAACCGCAGTTCAATCGCAGATCTGTCCTGGAAACTAGTTGCCGGAATCTGCTGCAGCCTTCACTCCGGCGAGAAAATCGCCGCTCTCCACTCCTTTGGTGAAGAAAGCACAAGCGCCGGCGTTCATCGCGATTCGACGGGTTGACGGATCGTCTTGGGCAGTCAACACAATCACGCGCGTCGAGGGCGAAACCCGTCGCAGCCGCCTTTGCACCTCCAGCCCGTTCATTTCGGGCATAAAAATGTCGATCACTGCCAGTTCGGGTCGACGCATTGCGGCATGCTCCAAAAATGCAATCGGATTAGTGAAGATTTCTACATTATTCCAACCCGCTGAATCGAGGAGCCGGCGCGTGGCTTTGAGGATCGAGGCGTCATCGTCTAGTAGGTACACAGCTGCAGCCTCTCTATTGATGGCAACCGTGTTCATCTCGTTGATCATTTGTGGATGCGGTCGGGACTTTGGCTGGTGCTACATTGCTTTTGCCATAACGTTTTCGAGTCTTGGTCTCGCGACCGTACCGTCACGAGAACGGATTCGGACACACTTTAAAATCGTATCCCGATCCCTAAATGGTCCCGCCTCGTAGTCCGATGCATCTTCGTTAATCAGCCAGATGGCGAACAACCGAGCGCAACGTCAGGCATGGGACTATTTAGGGTTTCAGACCAGCTGAACGCAATAAGACCTTAGTCCCGGGTTTGAGGACGATTGCTTCTCATAACCGATTTTACCAGTGGCAGCCCGGTGGGGGGTGTGAAGCCAGACAAAGCGGCCGACTAGCGGATCGCGCTTCGCTAAAGAACGTCGCCCACGTTGTGATTCTGCTGAATGCGCTGCCTTTTGAGCCGACCGCGCTCCGCGGCTGGCGTCGCTGGACGAGACTCTTAACCGGCTCGAAGAGCTGGTCGCAGACGCGACGCAGTTGCGCGGCACGCCGCAGGAATTGAAAGTGGTCAACAATCCCTAAAGCTGCGCTCGCTCTAACAAAGCAGGAGCATTTCACAACCAACCGTCACGCTTCGCCGCGCGGGGGCTTTTTATTTTCAAGCCGTGCTCCTGAACAGCGGCCGCGCACGGGCCCGAGGGGGAACAGGAAGATTGGGGAGAACCGCCGCCCTTCTTATTTGTGAGACTCTCCTTTGGCGAGAGTCGCGAAAAAGATAAAGAAAAATCGCACAAGGGATCGAACCAACTGTGGAGCTTCTTATCTTTGACCTTATATTTGGCGATTAGCTTGGTTAAGCTGGCGACCCTGGATCTGGTGACTCTGGACGTTACGGTTCGTGCTGACGTTGGTTGCCACACCGCCCTTAGCATCTTTTTTCGGCTTCAGGTCGCTGACTTTGATATTCGTTTTCTTTTTCTTGTCTCGCATATTTGTTATTTGTCCTTCGTAGGGTTGTTTGATCGTGTTGTGTCAGTGGCACCGAACAGCAATTGATGGCCGCCCGTAACGTCCTGTTTTGGAATCAGGTCATCCAAGCGAATCAATTTATCTTTCCTGCGCTTGGGCCTTTGATTTCCTGATTCTCCGGCGGCGGGCGCATTTTTCTTGTTCTTCGGTGCACTCACTTTGGTTATCTCTGTTATCAGTATCTGTGCCAGGTCGCGCAAAACCTGGTTCCAGTAAAGATGGATGGCTAAATTTCTTATTGACGTAGAAGGACTTACGCAGCGCTTCATCACCGAAAATAGACAATCTGCCACGGCAGATAGAGCGAACTTGGAAGTTCATTTTAAGGCCACCTGGCCTCGTTTTAGGCCTAAAGTGCTCTATTTTTGCCACGTTTGCTGCGGACAGGGATGAATCGAGCCTCTGGGTGCTATAACGGGCAGATTCAGTTCGCCCCGTAATCAACCAACCGAAGCCGCGGTGCACAATGAGCCGTCGCGTTTCAGAGCGCGGTTTTTTCTTTCACGCGTGACGCGGGACGCCTTACGACCCTTTGAAATCCCCAGCGTGCTCCTGCGTTTCAAAGTCCGCTGCCAGCTTTGTTGTAAACGCGAATCCCAGCATCGTGTGAGCAGCTGAGCGTATTCCCCTCACGCTGTGCTCTTTTCTGTGATCCGCTCGCGTTGGGTTTCGGTAGACTTGGCGTGAATCCTGGGTACAAAGGGACGATGTTTATCCAATCTAGGTTCATTTTAGCGATCACATCTGTTGCGTTTGCGCTTGCGAGCGGGCTGTCAAACCAGGTCAGCGCGGACGAGCTTAAGGAAGCCAAGGTGACTCAAGTCATCCAGGACGTTCGAGTGCTTCCATCGAATTCATCTCCGCGTCCGGCTGCAGTGAACGATGATGTTCGCCACGGCACGGCTCTGCAAACCGGTGTGCAATCCCCAAGTGAGCTGACTTTCAAGGATCAAACGATCACACGCCTTGGTGAGAAGACTATTTTTAGCGTCGGCGAAGGGTCGCGAACCATTGATCTTGGCAGTGGCCAATTCTTGCTATGTGTGCCGAAAAAAGCGGGTGGCGCAAAAGTTAAGCTCGGGGCCGTGACGGCAGCAATCACCGGATAAATAAATTCCTGGGACCGCCTTATCCGTGCTTCCAAATACTTTTCGCATTAGGTGCGCGTGAAGTAGTGGGAAAGCATCGCTGACAAGCTCAAGAAAACGCGGGAGGTTCGCCGCCGAGATGCGCCTGCGCAATTCCATGCTGGCGGAGATGCTCCTGATTGCGCTCGTCTACGGACTCGGCGTGCTGTTCATCTGGTGGAGGCACGCGACAGCTAATCAGGTTGTCGGCGGAGATTGTCTCAGGTAGCGCTGGCGTCGCTGGAATTCGGGTTCTAACGAGTGCACCCGGCGTGCCGTGTCCATTGCCTGTGATGCAACTATAGGTGACGCGTTGAGGCCCAGGCTGCGTTAACAAGTGAGCATTCCAAAACGCACCGAGAAAATTCTTCTCGAACGGTAGGTGTCACTGTTATAATCAACCGGGCAATCAGGTTTTCATCCTGCCGATAAGGAAACTTCGAATGACTTCCTCAACTCCGTTCGTATTCGTCATCGATGACGACGAATCCGTACGAAGAGGCTTAAAGCGATTCCTACGTTCAGCCAACTATGAAAGCGAAGTCTTCAAGTCGGCATCGGATTTTTTAGCTCGCCCACCTCATCCGGGACCAGCCTGCGTCATTGTCGATGTGCAAATGCCGGGGATAAATGGAATCGATTTCCAGCAGGCTTTAATTCAGCGCCACCGGGAAGAGCAACTTGTGTTTATTACCGGCCACGGAAACATCCCCATGTGCGCTCGAGTGATGAAGGCGGGAGCGGTCGATTTTCTTCCGAAACCATTCAAGTCTCAAGAGCTCTTGAAGTGCATTGAGGATGCTTTGCATCGATCTGCCGAGCAACGACGCCGCGCAGCGGAACGGAATGAAGCTCGTCGTTTGCTTGATTTGCTGACGCCGCGCGAGTTCGAGGTGATGCAATTGGTTATTACAGGGATGTTGAATAAGCAGGTCGGCGGTGAGCTTGGCGTGGCGGAGAAAACGGTCAAAGTCCACCGCGGGCGACTGATGCAGAAGCTCGGCGTCGCGTCAGTAGCTGAGCTCGTGCAATTGGTGCAAAAGGCGGAGGTGCGTCCGCCCGCCAGGAGTGAGACTAAGGTCTAATGTTGCTTAGGTGAGATCACGCGATAATTGAAAGCGTGTCTTACATATCGCTAATCGGGTTGTCCGTTAACGAGATCCGGCGCGTGAACCTGGATACAACAATGGAAGTTGCCCGTTATTATTGATTGAGAGCTAATGAAAACAAAAGAGATAATCGAAAGAGCTCGTGAACTAGCCAAGCCATTCCGCATCACGAAAGGCAAAGGTTTCCGTCTCAAAGATGTCAATCCAGACGACACGCTTGAATTCACCAAGGAGGCGGATAAACCGAGAGCTAAGGAAGCCCTGGTCACTGACGTCGCGGCCCTCGCGGAGTTGCAGGACAAATTATACGCACAAGACAAGTGGGCCGTGCTCCTGATTTTCCAAGCGATGGACGCAGCCGGCAAGGACGGCGCGATTAAGCACGTCATGTCTGGAGTGAACCCGCAAGGTTGCGAGGTGTATTCGTTCAAATCTCCGTCGAACGAGGATCTCGATCATGATTATCTCTGGCGATGCATGAAATGCCTGCCGAATCGCGGCCACATCGGAATCTTTAATCGCAGTTATTACGAAGAAGTGCTGGTCGTTCGGGTGCATCCCGAGTTCCTGGCCAAGCAAAAACTACCGCCAAAACTCGTAGGCAAGAACATTTGGGAAGACCGTTTCGAAGACATCTGTAATTTTGAACAATATCTCGCGAGGAATGGCGTAGTCGTCCGAAAATTCTTTCTCCACGTTTCAAAGAAGGAACAGAAACGAAGATTCCTTGATCGAATCGATAACCCGTCAAAAAACTGGAAGTTCTCCTCCAACGACGCCAATGAGCGCGACTATTGGGACGATTACATGGAAGCGTATGAAGAAATGATTCAGGGAACGGCAACAAAGGATGCGCCGTGGTATGTCGTGCCGGCTGATAACAAATGGTTCACCCGCGTTGTCGTGGGGGCGGCAGTCATCGAAACCCTCGACTCACTCGATCTGGCTTATCCAAAAGTGGATGAAGGAAAACTCAAGGAACTCGCCGCAGCGAAAAAGAAGTTGTTGAGCAAGTAACGTCCGGCCTTCTCGCAACCGGAGACATGACTTCATCAAGAACAATTCTATGAAGCTCAAGTTTTATGGTACGCGTGGATCCATCCCAATCTGCGATGTTGGCTTTCAACAGTTCGGCGGTAACACCACCTGCCTGCAAATCACGTTTACCGATACGAACCGCATCGCCGTCATTGAATGCCGATCCGCATCCGTTTGTGCCCAAGCTTTGTCAGACACCAGGGACGCGCGAAGCCGCAGATGCCAACGCCACCGCAGCAAACAGTCTTGAGGAAGCGCGCAAGGCTGGCACGGTGTCCGGTCAATACCTCGCAAACACTGTTTTGTTTGCCACAGTGCTTTTCTTCGCCAATGCGTCTAGCAAGTTTGAGCAGCGTCGGGTGCGCATCGTTGCATTCAGTTTTGCGGTCGCTGTCTTCCTTTTTGCCGTCGTGCGCACGGCGATGCTTCCGTTGTAAAGTGAGAAACTTCTAAAACGCTGACCCAGATTTCCAGAACCACCTTTCGGAAAAAACAACTCTTGTTCGAATAACCGTTCGGGAAATAAAACAGTCTTCTAAAACAAGGATTGACTCATGTCTATTTCCATTGGCGAAATCATTGTCTAGGGTCGCCGCGCAGAAAGACGTGAATGTGGTTTCCCGTTTCCAGTCGCGGGAACATCTGTTGAATGAAACGGCGCCTGCAGTAATACTTCGCGTTCCCAATTAAGTCATGAAATTGCTACCTGTTCTTACCATTTCTATCGCACTCCTCACCGCCTCTCATGCGATCGAGAAACCGTCGTTTCACACCAAAGGCGCGCCAACAGGGAAACCGACCGGAACGCTGAAGCCCGGCCAGTATTGGTGGAATCCGCAGCTTTCTCCAACTGGACCGGTCGTCGTGCTCGTGAGCATTCCACAGCAAACGATGTACGTGTATCGCAACGGAATCCTGATCGGTCGCTCAACCGTGAGCACGGGCTCGAAAGGCCGTGCCACGCCCGGCGGTGTGTTCAGCATTCTCGAGAAAAAACAGACGCACCGTTCTAAAAAGTATGACAATGCGCCGATGCCTTACATGCAGCGGCTCACCTGGAGCGGCATCGCCATGCACTCCGGCGCGCTGCCCGGTTATCCGGCCAGCCACGGTTGCATCCGCTTGCCATACGATTTCTCACAGTTGCTTTTCAACACGACGGCGAACGGCGGCACTGTCGTAGTCGGCGACGGCAAAACGTCCACGCCGCACCTTGCTTCAAATCCAGGTCTTCTGCTGGCGCCGAAGGATTTCACACCGGAAATGGTGCGCCGATTGGCAAAGGATGAATACGACTGGCGCCCCGAGCGCAGTCTTGAAGGCCCGATCACAATTGTTCTGAGCTCCGCGGATCGCGCCCTTTACGTTTATCGTAACGGCAATCCCATCGGAAGAGCCGCAATTGAGATCAACGGTGGCGGTGTTTCCGCGCGAGAACGTCTTGGCAGTCATATCTTCACATTACTCGAAGGCGGCACCGGCAAGCCGAGTCAGCTCGCGCCCGGACGCGAGGCGGGCAGATGGATGCGTGTGGATAGCAAAGGCAAGCCTGTTGAAGCCGAGCAGATCGCTTCTAGAATTCGTTTCAATACAGAGTTTGCTCAAAAGCTCGCAGATGAAATCAAACCGGGCACAACAGTCATCGTCACTGATGAGCCGGTAGTGCGGAATCCAATCGCTGATTCGACTTATTTCGCAGCCAAGTGATGCCTCGTGACTTCGCGCAGCAAATCTCCTGGAAGCAACATCGAAACGGGATGGCGTCGCCCCCGAGCGCGTGAAGCAAGCCGTGAGCGACTTGCGTGGCGACGGAAAAACGATGTTCGCGTCATGAGTGCGTCGTTTCCAAGACAATTTCCGATGGCGTCTAAGGCCCGATCCTTCGCGTACGACTAGGACCTTAGTCCGATAGGCTGGAGGTTTCAGCCGTGGTAGAACTGTAGAATTGCAACTCCACTACAAATGAACGCCACGAATTCCGCCATATTCACTCTCGAGCAGCACGGCCTCACCGTCGCCGAGGTGCACCACAATCTCCCGCCTAGCGCACTCTATGAACACGCGATTCGTTTCGAGAAAGATGCGAGTATTGCGGAAAACGGCGCTCTAGTGGCTTACTCCGGCACCAAGACAGGGCGTTCACCAAAGGACAAGCGTGTGGTCGAGCATCCCGCGTCCGAAAACGACGTGTGGTGGGGACCAGTAAACATTCCTTGCGACGAACGCACATTCCAAATCAACCGCCAACGCGCGCTTGACTATCTCAACACGCGCGAGCGGCTCTACTGTTTCGACGGCTTCGCAGGCTGGGATTCGAAATATCGCATCAAAGTCCGCGTCATCTGCTCGCGGCCGTATCACGCGCTCTTCATGCACACCATGCTCATCCGTCCGACGCGTGAGGAACTCACCGGCTTTGGGACACCGGACCTCGTCATCTACAACGCAGGCGCGTTTCCGGCGAATCGACTGACGACCGGCATGGGCTCGACGACCAGCATCGATCTCAGCCTCGAGAACAAGGAACTTGTTATCCTGGGCACCGAATATGCCGGCGAGATGAAAAAAGGCGTTTTTACCGTTGCCAATTATTTTGCGCCGAAACGTGGTTTGCTCTCGATGCATTGCTCGGCCACGGCAGATAAAAAGACGGCTGTGTCGTCCCTGCTCTTCGGTCTCAGCGGCACGGGAAAAACCACACTCTCGGCTGATCCGAAGCGTCATCTCATTGGCGACGACGAACACGTTTGGAGCGATGACGGGATCTTCAACATCGAAGGCGGCTGCTACGCAAAGGCGGTTAATCTTACGCCCGAGAGCGAGCCGGATATTTTCCAGGCTTTGCGATTTGGTGCTGTGCTCGAGAACGTCGTCCTCGATGAAGATCGCGATATCGATTATGCCGACACGAGCATCACGGAAAACACTCGTGGGGCGTACCCGATCGAGTTTATTCAGAACGCGAAAATTCCCTGTGTCGCAGGACATCCGACCGACATAATCTTTCTCACCTGTGATGCGTTTGGCGTACTACCGCCGGTCAGCGCGCTCTCGCCGTCGCATGCGATGTATCATTTCATCAGCGGCTACACCGCAAAAGTCGCGGGTACCGAAGTGGGCGTGACCGAACCACAGGCAACATTTTCGCCGTGCTTCGGTGGACCATTTCTCGTTTGGCATCCAAGCAAATACGCGGAACTGCTTGCGGAAAAGATGCGAAAGCACGAGGCACGCGTCTGGCTAGTTAATACTGGGTGGGCCGGCGGCGCTTATGGCACCGGCAAACGGATCAGCCTCAAAAATACACGCGCGATCATTGACGCTATTCACAGCGGTGCTCTCGCGAAGGCGAAAACGGCGCGTGATCCAGTATTCGGTTTCGAGATCGTCATTGAGTGCCCCGGCGTACCTGCGGAAATCCTGCGTCCGCGCGAAAGCTGGGCTGACAAAGCTGGGTACGATGCTGCCGCGAAAAAGCTGGCTAGTCTATTCAACAAGAACTTTGAGACCTACGCCGCAGGTGTGAGCGCTGAGGTGAAAGCTGCAGCGCCCGTAGCTTGAGGCATGAACTGGCTTTCGAGTTGCACAAGACGCAGCCTGTCGCGCACGCCATCGGCATCGTCCAGAAAAAGGCAATTATGCATGAAGAAGTGATTCATAAACCATCCGCCACACAACCTGACCCAGGGTACAACTCGCCTTTGAGCGCACGTTTCTTGCGTATATTTGGCGCACAGAAAAGCGCACTCGCCCGTCATATCGCGCTCGCGGAGAGGTCGATGTCCGAGCGCGTGAAGCAGGCCGCGAGCGATCTACGCGCGATTGGCCAGACAATGTTCGCGTTATGAACGCGATACTTCCCGCGCACAAGACGAAGATCGTTGCGACGATCGGTCCCGCGTCGGAATCACACGAGATGCTGGCGCGGCTCATTCGCGCCGGAGTAAATGTCGCGCGATTAAATTTTTCACACGGGAACCCTTCGAAACACGCGGAAGTTATCCGGCGCATCCGTGACGCAGCGCGTGAAACCGGCCGGCGCGTCGCGATCATGGCAGATCTTCCAGGCCCGAAACTGCGGCTGGGAAAGATCGATCCGGAACCGATTCAACTTCTGCCCGGCGCGCATTTCACCCTAACGAGTGAGGACATCGTTGGGAATGCGCAGCGCGCCTCGACAACTTTCCCCCAGCTGCCGCGCGTGGTGAAGGTCGGCGACCGCATTTTTCTGAACGACGGTCTCGTTCAGCTCATGGTCGATCGCGTCGCGAGAAACGACGTGGAGTGCAAAGTTGTTGTTGGCGGCGAGCTACGCTCTCGTAAAGGACTAAACCTTCCGGGCGTTGATCTGGGCATCAGCGCGTTTACCGACAACGATCGCGCCTGTCTTGAATTCGCGCTTGAACATGGTGTCGACGCCGTGAGCCAGTCGTTCGTTGAACGCGCTGCGGACGTACACGCTGTGCGCGCGGCTGCGGCAAAAATCGGCAAACAGCCTTTCATTATTGCAAAGATCGAGCGGGCCGACGCGCTCGCGCACTTCGACGAAATTCTAGCCGCGACCGATGGCATCATGATAGCGCGCGGCGATTTGGGAGTGGAGGTGCCGATCGAAGAGATTGCCTCCATTCAGAAGCAGCTTATTGCGAAAACGAATCTTGCGGGACAGCCCGTCATTACCGCGACGCAGATGCTCGAATCGATGGTTTCGAGCCGTCTCCCTACGCGCGCCGAGGCAACCGATGTCGCCAATGCGATACTCGACGGCACCGATTGTGTCATGCTCTCTGGCGAGTCGGCGGTGGGCAAATTTCCCGAGGAAGCAGTTACGATGCTGGCGAAGATCGCCACGTTCACCGAAACACATCGGCCCCCCAGGAGCTTTGCGGTTCAAAGAGACTTCGCGCAGCACACTGCAACGACCAAGACCCGCGATCGCATGGCGTCTCTGGTCGAGCACGCACTGTACACGGTTCCCTGCGATCTGGTGCTCGTGCCGACGCGCGGGGGAATGGTCGCGCGCGCCATTTCGCGTTTCAAGCCGGCGGTTTGGATCATCGCGCCGAGTTCAGATTGCGTTGCGTGTCAGAATCTCGCGTTTTCCTACGGGGTGTATTCGATTGATCTCGTTGAGGAACCGGACGACTGGCGCGAATGGATTGCGTGCTGGCTTCGCGAAAACGGAATCACCGCCGAACGGGTGATGCTCGTTGCCGGTCCCTCGCCGCGAAACCAGAAAGCCAATTACCGGATCGAATTGATGCGTCTCGACGCGGAGAAAAGCTGAGGGCGTTCATGGGACGAAGGTCCAACGGGCGCGTTTGTTCCATTCTAGGGAGAATTGCTAACTCACCATCACGATGAAGATCACCCTCGTTGGCGCCGCTGGCGGCGAAGTAACCGGTTCGTGTTACATCGTTGAGACAAAGCAGGCGAGTATCCTTATCGATTGCGGACAATTTCAAGGCGGCAAAAAATCAGAGGCACTGAATCGGCCGCCCGCGGTTGGGAATCGCGCACTCGACGCGGTATTACTCACGCACGGACATTTGGATCATACTGGCCGACTGCCGCTGCTCACGAGAATGGGCTACACCGGCCCGGTCTATGGAACACCAGCGACGTTGGACATGACCGGTTTGATCCTGCGCGACTCCGCCCGGCTGCAAGTTGCCGATACCGAGCGGAAGAATCGCAAACGCCTGCGCGCGGGCGAACCGCCGCAGGAACCGCTCTACACGCCGGATGACGCGGAGAAGATTCTCTTGCAACTGCGACCAGTGCCTTATCAAGAACCGTTCGACGTAGCGCCCGGAATCAAAGCGATCTGGCACGATGCGGGTCATATGCTGGGCTCAGCCAGCATCCAACTAATTGTTGAGGAAGACAGCAAAACGAAGTGCGTCGTTTTTTCTGGCGACCTCGGGCCACGCAGCGCGCCGATACTGCGCGAGTTCGAACCATTCCAGCAGGCCGATCTTGTTTTTCTAGAATCAACATATGGCGGGCGGGATCATCGCTCTTTTGAAGACACCGTCGCGGAATTCGAGCGAATCGTGATCGATTCAGTCAATAGCGGCGGCAAGATGCTTGTACCGACGTTCGCCGTCGGTCGCGCGCAGCTGATCACGTTACTCCTCGGAAAAATGTTCCGCGCAGGAAAAGTAAAGCCGTTTCCGATTTTTCTGGATAGCCCGATGGCGATAGAAGCAACGAACATTTACGTCAAATATTCGGATCTGTTCGATGATGAAATGAAAGCCTTCATCCGCGATCGCCCGTTGAGCGCCGATTTGAAAACGATGAAACCGACGCCGACTGCGGACGAGTCACGTGCAATTAATGGTGTGCGCGGCGCCTGTCTTGTCATGGCCGGCGCGGGAATGTGCAACGGCGGCCGCATTCTTCATCATCTCAGGGCCAATCTCTGGAAGCCAAGCACGCACGTGCTTATCGTAGGTTATCAGGCTCAGGGCTCGCTGGGCCGACGGCTTGTTGATGGCGAGAAAGAGGTGAAGATTTTCGGGGAAAAAATCGCGGTGAAAGCAACGATTCACACGCTCGGCGGATTCAGCGCGCACGCGGGGCAAACGGATCTGATGCGTTGGTTCGATGTGATCGCGCCGAGCAAGCCGCGCGTGGTACTGACTCACGGTGAGGACGACCAGCGCGCAGCCCTTGCCAGACTCATTCAACAGCGCCATCGGTTACCATCGAAACTGCCTAAGATGGGCGAAGTCATTGAAGTTTAATCGGCAATGATGAACTGAAAGAAATAATTCTATGCCATTCGAAAAATTTGATCTCGAGAACCTGGATAAAGAGCGGCGCAAAGCCGTTGCAAACTCAATTCGTACAATGAGCGTCGAAGAACTCAAAGCGCTGGGAAACGAAATCTTTCGTTACGCAGACGACCCATGGCGAGAGAAATTCTTCGGCTTCATTGCTGAGAATCCCGGGGCCACTTTTCATCACGGAGTCACGAGCGATGGCGTCAACATTGTTTACTGCCGCGATCAAGATAAAGGCATGTGGTTCCTGCCGGGGAGCGGCATGGGACCATTGCAAGCCACGGGGCGAAGGATGATGAGCGAAATAATCCGCGGACAGCGTTGAGGGCGCCATCGAACCGAATTAACGGCTGCGCTGTCGCGGTGTTCTGTCTGACGTTCCGGTTTTCCGAACACGATATGAGCAAACAAAAGACCTCCTTTGGACAATCCGACATTGTTCGTCTGAGCGACGAAGATGCGGCTGTCGACCTTCTTGAACGCGCGGTCACCGGCCTGTGGGACGTTGTTAACGAATTGACGCGCTTCCGCCGCACGACCCGCCAAAATTATCGCGTGACCATTTTCGGTTCAGCGCGCCTGAAGCCCGCCACGCCCGTTTATAATGGTGTGAAGAAACTCGCCGCCGAACTGACGAAGATGGGCTGCGATATCATCAGTGGCGGCGGCCCCGGTCTAATGCAGGCAGCAAACGAAGGCGCGCACTCAGTTCACCCCAGGGCTCTCAAGCGTTCGGTTGGTATTCGTATCGCTTTGCCATTCGAACAGGAAGTGAACCCATTCGTCGGCCAGGCGTACGAACATCGGACCTTTTTTTCACGACTGCATCATTTCATGATCGTGTCTGACGCTTTCGTTGTTGTTCCCGGCGGTATTGGAACTCTCCTGGAGTTGTCGCTCGCGTGGCAACTCCTCCAAGTCAGCAAGCTTTATAACACGCCCCTGATTCTCGTAGGGAAAATGTGGGCCGAGTTAGTGGAATGGGGACGCCGCTCGATGCTCCGAAAAGGCAACGAACTTGCAAGCGAGATCGATTTTAAGATTCCGCATTGCGTCAACACGATGGATGAAGGCATCGCGCTCATCCGCGAAAACCGCGAGGCCTGGTTGGCCGCACAGAAATTAAAGTAAACGCATGAGCAAGCGAATCGGCGTTGTCACGGGCGGCGGAGATTGTCCTGGCTTGAACGCGGTGATTCGCGCAGTCGCGAAAGCTTCCGCGAACCGCGGCTGGGAATGCATCGGCGTTCTTGGCGGTTACGAGGGTTTGCTCGAACCACGGCGAACGATTCCGCTCGATTACCAGAGGCTCAGCGGATTGTTGCCACGCGGCGGGACGATTCTTGGAACGGCGAACCGCGGGAAATTCTCAGCCAAAGTCGGACACGGCGAGAGTCGGACGTTGCCGAAGGAGTTGATCGAGGGCGTCAAAACTGGAATGGACGCTCTGGACTTATTTGCGCTTGTGTCCATTGGCGGCGACGGCTCGTTAAGCATCGCACAACAACTGTTCGAATATGGAATTCCCGTAGTAGGGGTGCCCAAGACGATCGATAACGATTTGGAAGGAACGCTGTTCACGTTTGGATTTGATTCCGCCGTGGCCTGCGCAACCGATGCCCTCGATCGGCTGCATTCGACGGCCGAAAGTCACAATCGCGTCATGGTTCTCGAAGTCATGGGGCGTTACGCCGGCTGGATCGCCCTCTTTGCCGGCGTGGCAGGCGGCGCGGACGTGATTCTGATTCCTGAGATTCCGTTCTCCTACGAGAGCGTCTGCACTAAAATTCAGGAACGCGAGAACATCGGCAAAAAATTCACGATCGTTATTGTCGCGGAAGGCGCGCTAGAGAAAGACGGCAGCTTCGTCACTTCCGCCGTGCACACCAAAACCGGCGAGGCGCGACTTGGTGGGATCGGGGCGGTTGTCAGCGCGGCAATCGAGAAGCGCACGGGCAAAGAGTCGCGCGTATGCGTTCTCGGCCTTCTTCAGCGAGGCGGATCCCCGACTACATTTGATCGCGCGCTTTGTTCAATCTTCGGCGCAACAGCGGTGGAACTTATCGCTGCAGGTGAATGGGGAAAAATGGTTGCGTTCACCGGGCCGCAGATCGGCGCGATCAAAATTAGCGAAGCGATAGGCAAACTCAAAACCGTGCGCGCCGACGGCAATCTCGTTCGCACAGCGCGTGCCCTCGGCATTTGTTTCGGCGATTAGTCGCCGAGCGTGTCGAACTCACGGGCTCGGTGGATTCATTGATCGTTGTACGTCGAGAAGGGCCTGTTGGCTTATACGCAGAACTCCTTCTTGTGGCCGGTCCAAATCCGCAATCAATTCGATGACTACAGAAAACGTGACGGCGACAGCGACGATTGCGAGAGATCTGCGAGTCCCACTGAGGCCAGCGTGGTAACCCATTGTGGAAAGGGAGAGCGCCGCGACCGCAAAAAGGCCCACCCAGATCGCAGCGGGAATTCGACTCCTCAGGCCGGCTTGCAATCGCTCGGCGTGCACGTCGATCATCTGATTGAGCGACTGAACGAACAGCCCGACTACAATCGAATTTGGGTTTTTTTGTCCGACAGTCTCGGCTTCCAACCAGACCTGCTGTTGAATCTCTTCCGACCGGCGTACTCCTTCGGCGACTTTCCCCGATTGAACAGCTTCTAAACGAGCACCGACGTAGTCACGCAGCAGGCCACGAATTTGCTGAGCACGGTCGGGAAGCATGCCTGCCCGCAAGTAAGTCGTCCCAATCGCGTTTGCCTCATTAAGCAATACTTGCCTCCTCGTATCAAAGCGTGCGGCTGCCAACCCGAAGGTGAACGCAAGAATAAAAGCGAGTAAACCAAGCGTTGCTCCCACCATCGTGCCCAGCGGAGCTTCCTTCTCCTCCTCGTGCCGACTACGCCGGTATTTTCCCAACCTGTAGCCACACTCGACCGAGAGAAGCACGACGGCGAGGATGAAAACGAAAAGAGCCCAAAGAGGCAGAGCATCGAGCGGTCCGGCAATTTGCATGATCAGTCCTTTGCCTGCGCTTTATCACGCGTTCCGTCTGGTTCGCGCAAGAAAATACGACAACGGAATCCCGGCCAAGATCGCCAGAACTGCGAGCAAAAAAAGCTGAGGCGCATGCCTGATGACAAAAAAAGGCGAATAGCGCTGATAAAGAACAAAGCCGGGAAGAAATCTGTTCCATGGGAGGAGAAGTACGAGTAGGAAACCGATTGCGGAACAAATCGGCATTCCCAAGGCCCTGTAATTTCGAGTGTTCCAGCAATACACGCTGCTGATCATGAGCGATGTCAAAAACAACATCGAAAGACATACCCCGGCCACACGGCGGAATCTCACGCCGCCAGCAGCAGTTGAGTAGCGACGAAAATCTTTCTCGAGCAGTTTCGATAATGTTTCGACTTTATCGGACGACCCGCCGCTTACCGACACCCGGCGTAACGAATCGCCCAAATCAATCGTGACCGATGAAATCGGTTTATCGGCTTGGCTGTACACGTAAGCGAACCCGAAAGCTTCGTTTGGAAAGGCGACGCTGCTCGCAAGCGACAGGTGCGGAATCTCGATCTCCTGACCGTCAATACTAACCTTAACAGTCTCTCGACCGGAATCCTCGGGACCATTCGCCGCATCGATAAGGGCGCGGGTCTTCAGCAAAATCGCGTCGAGATCGGTCGCTCCCAATTTCACCGCCGGCAGATCACGGACTTGTGAAAATTCGCCTGCGTTGGACGGCGATATTGTCGCGAGTGACACGCAAACACCCAAGAGAACGCCGAACCGCATTTTGGAAGCCTAACAAATGATCGCCGTGCCCGGTTCTGAGCAGTGAGCGATTATCTTGCGCCTCTCCTTCTCGCACGCATTACAATTACTGCCACACCAAAACCAAGCAGAATCAACAATGGGTAAAGAATTGCTGGCTGCGGCGCTGTTCGTTTAGTCGCCGGAGGTTTTGGCCGATTCGCAAACTCGATCGGAATCTTCACCTGCGAGCCTGTGCCGGGCTGGAAACGCCACTGCGAATACGCTTCAAGAGCAGCGCCATCAAGTTGTTTGCTCCCGGTGCTCTGCAGCATTCGCGCTCCGGCAACTTTGCCCGTCTGTTGATCAATCGTCACCAAAACGACGCCTTTCCCTGCGAGCCCCTGCTTCGCCCATTCGGGCCGGTAAACAGGTCTCGGCGTGTAGATCGCCTTTGGAGGCTGTCCTCCCGCCGGAGGAGCTCCGACCTGCGCTTGCAGCGGACGAACAGAGATAAGCGCGAACAAAAAAACGAGCGCGAACGACGATATATTCTTCCTTCGTGAACGTCTGGGGACATTACCAATCAACCCAGACGCTGCCGCGCGCACTTGCGGGTCCGACATTCGATAGACGCTTCGATCGAGCAAGTAATGAATGAATCCTGTCGCGAATCCGAGAGCGATGAGAGCAGGCACCCATGTCGACGTGCGGAGCTGCGTCGCGAGCGCACCGAATATTCGATCGCCATAGTAAGTGCCGGTCTCGCGGTTTGCTTCCACTTCGAAAACAGGAAGGAAAACAAGCGACAATAACATGAGGAAAAGCACGACAGCCCACGGCCGCACATTCAGTCCGTGCAGATATCGGCGAACGATCCCACTCCTTGGAGCCGACTCTGCCGACGGCGTTTGCGACGCAAGGCCCGTAGCGAGTATCCAGTGTTGCGATGTCCAGATCACAAGGAACAGAAACAAACTCCGCGGCCGAAGCGCCAACCCTACCATCACCGCGAGTCCAACAATGTACAAGATGCGCGGCAATGACCATCGCGGCGTGCGTAATTCTGCAAACAACGTGATCGCCGTGATGGCTAACAGCGCGAACATTGCGCCGCCGCGAATCCCATTCTCAGCCGACACAATCCACGCCGGAAACCAGCGATCAACCCACTGGTCTTGATACGCGACCGTTCCAGCTAGGATATCAGCGACAAACACCAATACGCCGCCAGCAGTCAGCGCGAAAAAGCGATCCCATCGCCTCGTCTGAATGCACGAGGCGCGGTCTGCTCGCGAACGATAGAGTGAAAGCGCACCGAAATGTTGCGCGGCGAAATGGTATGTCACGCAGGCGTAATCGATAATCGCCAGTCCGATCAGTCGTTCCTCGCGCGTCCATGGCAATGCTGAGTCTGCGGGGAGAAAAAGCGCAAAACATCCTGCTGTTATGAGAAGCGGTAATGCCACAAATCGGATCGGTTGTTCCCGCAGGAGCGGACGATACGCCTCCGTGCAATACGCGAGATAAGTACTCGATAACCGGTGGCCAATCCAAAACAGCGCAGTTAAACCGAAGTAAAGCAGATCGAGTGGGCTCGACTCCGGATCAGAATAGCCATGGACGAGCAACAGTACGATAGGCGCAAGCCAAAGCGCGCTGAGCATCCAGAACCCATCCCAAGCAGGTCCTCGCACCCACGCCGATGACCATTTCCGCACCCATAGTATTGCCGTTTCGATCTCAAATACGGCGGCGGGTGAGGAAAGCTCGGCCATTCGAGCATTGTTGAGTGCGCCGTCGGCGGCGCACTCAGTTTATTTGTCAGGCGATTCCCGCGATCACTGGAGTTGCATGGTGAGGCCACCGCCAGTCGCGTTGACAGCAACGCCCCGTTGTGTCGAGGAAATGCGGACTATCACACCGGCCTGATTTGACATGATGGTGCCAGTTCTCCCAGCGCCAAGAGTCACGCCCCGCGTCCCAGCGCCACTCACGGTATAATTACCGTTGAAATCTTGAAGATGCCTCAGGTTGAAAACATCACCAACAGCGGAAGAGCTGGTCACTCCGACCCTGCCTACCGCCATTCCGCTTACCCTAAACGGATAGCTTCTTCCCTTGTAAGTGAGCGTTCCTGACCCCGAGCTGCCACCGATTCCAAGATGGACACCACCTATGCTCATCCGCAAAGTTGCGTCCGGCCCGGAGTGATGAGGACTAGCCGCCTGCGTGAAGCCCGTCGTCATTATAATGACGAGCGATAGAATTGCGATTTTCTTGACATTATTCATATGAATTTCTTCCAATTTAATTTGCTGAAACTACGGTTTATATCCGATGGCTCTATTGGACGAAGGTCCTATATGCCTGTCGGCAGCGTTCATCTATCCTTGTTGAGCAACATTTGAAAAGAGAAAAGTTATGAAGTCACCAAGCCGCAAATTAATTCATGGCGTGATCGCCATCCTCGGCCTCGCATTGAGCGCCACTGCATTGGCGCAGCAGGCGCAATCGCAAGAGATGACGACCACAACGAACGATCAACAGACAACTACACTCGCACCGCAGGAGCTGGATTCTCTCGTCGCCCCGATCGCGCTGTACCCCGATCCGCTCCTGGCGCAAACGCTCGCCGCATCGACCTACCCACTGGAAGTAATTCAGCTTCAACAGTGGATGAACAACAATAAGAATTTGCAAGGCAAAGCGCTGGCGGACGCTGTGGCAAAGCAGCCGTGGGACCCGAGCATCCAGTCACTGGTCGAATTTCCAGACGTGGTGCAGCGGATGGCCGGCAACGTCCAATGGACGACAGATCTGGGAAACGCGTTTCTGGCACAGCAATCGGACGTGATGGATGCAGTGCAACGCATGCGCGCAAAAGCTCAGGGTACTGGAAACTTAAAAACCAGTGCCCAGTCCGTGGTGAAGACGGAGACTGTCTCCAGCGGCAAGCAGGTAATCGAGATTCAGCAAGCGAACCCAGACGTCGTTTACGTACCCTCGTACGATCCGACTGTGGTGTACGGGCCTGCTCCGCCTGCATATCCCTATTATCCCTATACTTATCCCGGCTATGTGCCGGGTACGGCTTTGGCCTGGGGAGCGGGAATTGCGCTCGGCGCGGCCGCTTGGGGCACTTGGGGTGGTCACTGGGGCAATTGCAATTGGAACGGCGGCAACATCAACATTAACAACAACAATAATTTTAACCGGAACAACAATTTCAATCAGAACAATTTCAACCGTAATAATGTAAACCGGGGACAAGGCCAGGGTAATTGGCAGCACAATCCGCAACACCGCGGAAATGCTCCGTACGGCGACAGAGGAACCGCAAACAAATTTGGCGCAAACAATCGCCAGCAACCTGGAGGCGGTAATCGACCCGGCGGCGGTGCTGGCGCTGGCAATCGACCAGGTGGCGGTGCCGGTGCAGGTAATCGTCCCGGCGGTGGAGCTGGTGCGGGCAATCGCCCCGGCGGTGGCGCAGGAGCGGGGAACCGACCAGGCGGCGGTGCCGGCGCTGGGAATCGTCCTGGCGGAGGCGCTGGAGCTGGAAACCGGCCCGGTGGCGCGGGAGCTGGAACTGCGAACCCTCCTGGTGGAGGAGCCGGAGCTGGAAGTCGTCCAAGTGGAGGCGGTGCTGGCACGCGGCCAGGTGCTGGGGCTGGCGGTACGGCTAAGAATCAAGTCGGTAACAGGACCTCATCGTCACGACCTAGCGGCGGTTCTCATGGCGGGGGATTTGGCGGCGGTGGTAGCGGAAATTACGCACGGGCCAGCAGCAACAGAGGCGGCCACAGCATGGGCGGCGGCGGAATGAGTCGCGGCGGCGGTGGTGGCGGCGGACGCGGTGGAGGCGGAGGACGCGGCGGAGGCGGAGGAGGACGCGGCGGCGGAGGAGGCGGGCGCCGGAGATAAAAGGAAGAAACTGTGAATGAGGGAAACTAAAATGAAATCAACACTAAGAATTATGACTTCCTTGAAATTTACGCTGATCGCTTCCGCGATTGCCTGCTTTTGGTTGTTAGGCAGTTTGCACGCCGCAACACCGTCGAAAACCGATGCAGCTTCGGCGGCGCAACCAGCACAAAAACAATTCGACACACCGAAACAGGCGGCCGATGCCCTTGTTCAGGTCGCGGCGAATTTTGATGTTGCCGCGGCGAAGGAAATTCTGGGGCCAGATAGCGAAGATATCGTCGCGTCTGAAGACCCGGTTCAGGACAAAAACCGTGCAGCGGAATTTGCAGCCAAGGCAAAAGAGAAAATGTCCGTCCAGACAGACAAGAAAAATCCGAATCAGGCCACTGTGTTGGTGGGGAACGATGACTTTCCGCTTCCCATTCCGCTCGTGAAGCAAAAAGGGAAATGGTTTTTTGATACGAAAGTAGGTCGCGAGGAAATCTTAAATCGGCGGATCGGCTCTAACGAGTTAAATGCCATTGCGATTTGTCGTGGTTTCGTTGACGCGCAAAACGAGTATGCCATGGAAAAGCATGATGGTTCGAAGGTGAACCAATACGCTCAGCGCGTCATCAGCACGCCTGGGAAACATGACGGTCTGGCCTGGCAGAATCCGGACGGCACGTGGGAAGGCCCGGTCGGAGAAGAAGTAGCCGCAGCACTGCAAGAGGGTTATTCCGCGCAGGGAGGAAAACCTTATCACGGTTACTACTTCAAAGTGCTAAAAGGCCAAGGGCCTGCGGCACTCATGGGAGAGATGGACTTCGTGGTTGGCGGCGCGATGATCGGTGGGTTCGCACTCGCGGCCGCGCCCGCTGAATATCGGGTGACAGGAGTCATGACGTTTATCGTTGGCCCAGACGGTGTCGTGTACGAAAAGGATCTCGGAGCCGATACACTGAAGACGTTCCAGAGCATGGACAAATACAATCCGGACAAGACTTGGAAAGTAACCGAGGACGACGTGGAAGAGGATCAGGACCAGGGCTCCGAACCGCAGACACAATAAAGCGTAACGACTCATCGCTACCGTTTAGCAAAGCGGAAAGAAGTCTGATTAACGAACGCGCGTCGCGCGGACCAGGATCCGAATTTCTCACGCATCACCGCCAGTTTCATCGCTAGCCTGAATGAAACATTTGACTTGGAGGCGAAGCGCGTCGCCGCTAAACGCAACCATGTGCCCGGCGCTGTCTGGTTACTATTGTTATCCGTGGCGGGTTGCGGCGTGTGGCTCGTCAGCTATCAGGCGGGAACTTGCGGGCGTCACTCGATTCTTGAGCGATTCGTTTTTCCAATTCTCATCGCGATCGTCATTGCAATAATTACGGACATCGATACCCCGCGCGCCGGCCTTATCTCGGTGGATGAACGGCCGCTGCTGGAATTGAATGAAACGCTGAGTCGTGCTTCCGCGACGACAACACCCTGAAGTCCGTATAGAAGCGGTGGTCATAGTGGTCACCGGAGATTTTTAGTGGCCGAAATATAAATCGCGTTTATTTGTTAAATCATGAGAACGCTCACCGTGCGATTTTTCGTCGCTGCCGTTTTTCTTGCTGCCGCAGCAGTTGCCGTTGCCAATCCTTTCAAGAGCAGGATCATCACGGGCAACGATGCGACACTCGTCATCACTGTGCCTGAAGATCATTTCATGAAGATCACGAATTTTACGCAGGAAGGCGGAACTGAGCGCGCGGTCGTTACAGTTAAGTTAGGAGGCGAAAGCCCTGGCAGAACCAACGTTCTCACTGCGACGCGAACCGACCTTAATGCCGGATTTAATTCGCAGCCCGAAATTGGCAATCGGGTGATCATCGCCGGACCGGCTGAAGTGAGCGTGCAACCGGTAGTCGGTGCAAAGCTCTTCATCAGTTATAGAAAAGAGCGTGACGAGGGCAGCGGCGGCGGTGGGGTCGGAGCTAGCCCGACCGTGATTCCGATCTTCAGTCCTACCCCCGGTGTAACACCTACAGCGACTCCTACTCCGTTTATCTTTCCAACGCCCTTCGGCGGTTAGCTCTTCAACGCGTCAATCGCTTTCCATTCTTCTGGAGTTAACTTCAGCTTTGCGGCAGCGACGTTTTGTTCCAAGTGCGCCAGCGATGATGTGCCCGGAATAGGCAACATTACCGTCGATCTCTCTAAAAGCCACGCGAGCGCCACTTGATAAACGCTCACGCCGTGCGCTTTTGCCGCGGTGTTCAGCGGGTTTTCAGGTTTCAATCCTCTGCCTCCTCCTATCGGGAACCACGGCAAAAACCCAAGCTTTTCCTTCTCGCAATAACCGAGAACGTCTTCCGATCCGCGGTCTTCAATATTGTAACGGTTCTGCACGCTAACGATCGGAACAATTTTGCGCGCGCGATCGATCTCTTTCCGATCAACATTCGATAATCCAATGTGTCGAATTTTTCCTGCGTCCTGCATTTGTTTTAGCGCACCGACGGATTCTTCAATTGGCACTTTCGAATCGACCGTGTGCAATTGATATAAATCGATCCGTTCGAGGCGCAGCCGTTTGAGACTTCCATCGAGTGCTTGCTTGAGGTGGTCGGGTCGGCAATTTGGAACCCATTGACCGGGGCTGGGGCGAGTCAGTCCGCCTTTCGTCGCAATCACGAGCCCTTTCGGATAAGGATAAAGCGCTTCAGCAATGAGCAGTTCGCTTGTATCCGGACCGTACGCGTCGGCGGTGTCGATCAAATTCACACCAAGTTCCACGGCGCGTCTGAGAACTTTTAGCGCATTCTGTCGATCCGGCGGCCAGCCCCAGATGCCTTGGCCTGTAACGCGCATCGCGCCAAAACCAAGACGATTGACAGTGAAGTCGCCGCCCAAATTAAACGTCGGATTTGTAGCCATGTTTGATGATGTTGCAGTATTAGCTCCAAGAATCACATCGGATTTGCCCGCCAGAATCGCAGCGCCACTCGCCAGACTAATTTCGACAAACCTGCGGCGCGTAACGCCGCGCTTTCGGTTCCGGCCACCAAGTTCATCCGTCATGACGCGAGGAGATACGTTCATGAAAACCGTTTTCAAATGCAAGGCGATGATTCCCTTCGCTCGCACATCACAACACCGAATGCATGTTCGAGATTTTTTCCGAAAGTCACAATGCCGCCTTCGTGTCCCGCCATGACGAAAATATGTCTACTTCGCACATCGCTCTCCGTGAACAGGCGCATGATTTCGTATGCCATTTCAGGCGTGCCATACGCAACGGCCTTGGAAATTGTCGGAACGCGGTCGAGAAGCGTCCGCCACAAAACTAAATGGTGACAATGAATCACCACAGAGATCGTGGGATCGGATTCATAAATCGCGGCGTGCGTCAGCGATTCGGATGATGGAATTGCAGCACCTTCGTAGCGGAGCCAATTCCTGGCGAAATCAAAGGCCACGACTCGGACGCAATCTGTCGGCCTCAATTCAGGCAGACCACCCGTGGCCGAACCGGTGATGTAAAAGTTTCCCCTTGCGCGTCGCGGACGCTCAAGTTGCCGAACCCGAGGCCATTTGAATCCACGCCTATCAGACGCTGCTCCAGAAGTTTCCTCCTGCATGCGTTCAGTTCAGCAAGCGCCTCGAAGGGCGCGGTATCGGCACTCGCGCACTGATTACGTGAATTTTACGTAATGGCTCACGGGGCGTGCTCGTGGAAAAGCGAACGAATGCATTTCTCGTTTGCTTCGCAAATGCCGCGCTCGGTGATCAGGCCGGTTATCAACTCTCTCGGCGTCACATCGAAACCGTAGTTCGCGGCTGGACTTTCATCCGGCGCAATTCGGACCTCGATCTGTTGCCCATCGTGCCAGCCGTCGGCGTTTTTCACTTCTTCCGCGCCACGTTGTTCGATCGGAATTTCCTTCAATCCGTCGCGCATTTTCCAATCGATCGAGGACGAAGGCAGCGCAACGTAAAACGGAACGCCGTTGGCCTTCGCGGCCAACGCCTTCAGATATGTGCCGATCTTATTTGCAACATCTCCGGTGTACGTCGTGCGGTCGGTCCCGACAATTACCAGATCGACTTCTCTGCGTTGCATCAAATGGCCCGCAGCGCTGTCTGCGATCAGCTTGTGCGGCACACCGTGCTGGCCAAGTTCCCACGCAGTGAGTTTCGAGCCCTGATTTCTCGGTCGCGTTTCCGTCACCCACACGTGCAATGGGAGGCCGTTGTCGTGCGCGGCGTAGATCGGCGCAATCGCGGAGCCGTGATCAACGAATGCCAACCACCCTGCATTACAGTGAGTAAGCACATTGACTGTCTTGTTGCCTTTCGTTTCGGCGATCTGTCGAATGAGCGCCAAACCGTGTTGTCCGATCATCCGGCAATGGTCCGCATCTTCATCTGCAATCGAATCGGCTGCGCGCAGTGCCAGGCCGATTTTTTCAACCACTGTTTTGCCCGCGGCAATGCTCCTTAACTGCCGCTCGATCGCCCAGGAAAGATTCACCGCCGTCGGCCTCGTCGCCCTGAGTTGAACCGCTGCTCCAGCCATGTAGTCATCGAATGAATCTCGGCCCGCAGCTTCGAGCGCAGCGAGATACATGCCGTATCCCGCGCTCGCACCGATTAGTCCCGCTCCGCGCACGTGCATCTCGCGAATCGCCGTCGCCATCTGCTCGACACTGCGAACCTCTTCGAGCACGAAATCGTGCGGCAAAAATCGCTGATCGATCAGCTGCACCACGCGTTCATCGTCCGGCTTACGCCAGATGGTCCGAAAATGTTTACCGCCAACTTTCACAATCTGAGACTCACCAGCAGCTCAACGTCCTAGACATCAATCCCCATCGGCACCGCGCCGGGAATATCCTCCCAACCGGCGCGCTTCCAGAATTCAGCACCGCCGAGATTGTAGTCGGCCACCAGGATAATAGCGCGCATGACGCCCACCCCGCGCAATCCGTCCAGGCATTCCTGCACCAGACGTTTACCCAGTCCGTATCGGCGATAGGTCGGATCGACCGCCACGTGATAAATGTGTCCGCGGCGTCCGTCGTACCCGCACATCGCGACGCCCACAACTTTCGAGCCGTCGATTGCTACTCTGCTCAACCCCGGATTGCGCGTTACAAATCGAGCGACGCCTTCTTTGTCATCTCCCTCCGCAACCTCCAAGCCTTCGACTCGTTGCCAGAGCTGAAGCGTCGCGTCGTAATCGTCGATCGAAAAATCTCGAGTAACGATCTTGCCACTCATCTTGTGTTTACGATTCTAGCACTGTAATGGCACGGTGCTTTCATCTTAGCTGAGCAGGTTTCAACCAAAACAATGTTTCGGCATTCGTCACAATTATGAAATGTAAATTCGCACTTTGTGTCTTGATAATTATGGCCGCTCTGGACGCGAACGCGCAGCCGAAACCTTCGGCGACTTTGATTGTAACTAACGCTGCCGTTTACACGGTAGATAAACAGCAACCAAAAGCCGAAGCAGTCGCTGTAATTGGAGATCGCATTGTCGCGGTTGGCTCCCGCGCTGATATTGATTTGTGGCGCGGTCCGCAAACCAAAGTGATCGACGCTGGCGGCAAATTGTTGCTGCCCGGATTTAACGACGCGCACGTACATTTCATCCAGGGCGGGGCGCAACTGGTTCAGGTCGAGCTGGTCGATGCCGCGACTCCGGAGGAGTTCAGGAAACGCATCGCAGCGCAGGTGAAAAAGACCCCGAAAGGCGAGTGGATTTTGGGCGGCCGATGGGATGAAACCAAATGGCCTAAGCAGGAGCTTCCGACCAAGGACCTGGTAGACCCGGTCACGGGCGACATTCCAGTGTTCGTTGGGCGCTACGACGGTCACGAGGCGCTTGCCAACTCAGTCGCGATGAAGCTGGCCGGGATTGATGCGAAAACTCCGGACGTTCCCGGCGGAGTCATCATGCGCGATGCAAGCGGAAATCCCACTGGCGTTTTCAAAGACGCAGCAATGGTGCTGATCTATAAAGCCATTTCGCCGATGACGCAGGAACAGCGGCTTGGCGCTGCCCGCGGCGCACTGAAACATGCGGCGTCGCTGGGCATTACGAGCGTGCAGCACATGAACCCGGAATTTGCCGACGTTGCTGCGTATTCCGAGCTCGCGGAAAAAGGTGAGCTCACTACGCGCATCTACGCGGTGCCGATGGAAACCGATTGGCGGGACCAGGCGAAGGTCGGAATTCGCCGGGCATGGGGCTCGAGCTATCTGCGACTTGGTGCCGTCAAGGGTTACGCCGATGGCTCGTTAGGCTCGCGAACCGCCTACATGTTCGAGCCGTTTACCGACGATCCCGGCAACCGGGGGCTGTTGAGCGACGAAATGCATCCGCCCAGCGCGATGCGCGACCGATTGATGCAAGCCGACGCGGCTGGACTACAACTGCGGGTTCATGCGATCGGCGATCAGGCCATCTCCATGATGCTCGACATTTTTGCCGATATCGAAAAGGAGCATGGATATCATGATCAGCGTTTCGCCATCGAGCACGCACAACACATGGCGCAAAATGACTTCGAGCGTTTCGCGAAACTCCACGTCATCGCCTCAATGCAGCCTTACCACGCAATCGACGATGGCCGCTGGGCCGAAGGCCGCCTGGGTCGCGACCGGACGCGATACAGCTACGCGTGGCGAAGCTTCCTCAATCATGGTGTCACTCTCGCATTCGGCACCGATTGGCCTGTCGCTCCGCTCGACCCGATGCTGGGCGTTTACGCCGCAGTCACGCGCGCCACGCTCGACGGAAAAAATCCCGGCGGCTGGATTCCAGAGGAAAAAATTACGCTACCGGAAGCGATCGAAGCCTACACCATGGGCGCGGCATTCACTGAATTTCAGGAAAACGAGAAAGGGTCCATTTCACCCGGCAAACTCGCTGACATGGTCATTTTGAGCGACAACATCTTTGAACTGAAGCCGGAAGCCATTCGCAACGTGAAAGTGAAAACCACGATCGTTGGCGGCAAAGTGGTTTACGGCGAGCGGTGAATGCCGCACCGCCGACATAAGACCGAAACTACGACGCAGTGACGCTCGCAGGGATGAAATTTTCCGGTTCGTCGAATCGAAGCCTTTTCCGCAGCTCGTGCCGAAGCAGAAAGAGATTAACGCACATCTGAACAACGATGGATCCAACAGAGAGATACCAGACTTCCCGGATCTCGAAGCCCGGCATCCGTGAGATAAGCAATGCCGGCACCGCGAAAAGCATCAGCCGTGTCAAGGAGCTAAACAGCGGCGGCAGCGTGTTGCCGATTCCCTGAAATACGCTGGATGTAGTGAAAACAATTCCTGCCGATATGAAATTCAATGAGACAATCCGCAGGTATTCGCTGCCGAACGCAATCACTCTTGGATCACGTGAGAAAATTCGAATCAGCGTCGTGGGTGCGAGATATGCAATTAGCGTGAGCATCAACATCATTAACGATGCAATACCGATCGCCGAATAGACCGAATGCCGGACGCGATCAGCGCGACGGCCGCCGGAGTTTTGTCCGACAACCGGCGCCACAGCAAAGCTAAGCGCCACCACGGGTAAAAAGAGCGCCTGCATCACGCGTGCGCCGATTCCGAAACCGGCCTGAGCCTCTGGTCCAAAGCCGCGGATGATTGCGTAAACGAGCACGATGTAAACGAAGAGCAGCAAAAACTCCGTGCCTGCCGGGACACCGATCCCCAGCATGCGTCTCCAGATTTTTGTTTGCGGCCGGAACAACGGAAATCGGAACCGTACGTAGCGATATTTCTTTTCGAAATAAATTATCATCATCACATCGGCGATCAGAATCGAAATGAACGTCGCAAGCGCTGCGCCCGTCACGCCCAGTTTTGGCCACGGACCGATTCCAAAAATCAGCAAAGGAGCAAGCACGATGTTGAGAAACACACTGAGCACCTGGAAACCCACAGCCGGTTTTATTATGCCAGTGGCACGTAGCGCTGACCCCAGCGCAACAAGAGGAAACTGGAGTAACAGCCCCGGCAGAAACCAAAGCAGGTAAGCTTTTGCCAAATCCGCGGTCGCGACGTCCGCGCTCAGCCAATCACAATACGCAGGGCGCAGAATGAAGCCGACAGTACCCAGCCCTAATGCGATCACGATCGACATAACGAAAGATTGATTGAATACCACTTCGGCGTGCGGCTGATCCTTTCGCCCGGCTGCTTGCGACATCAACGTGGTCGTTCCTACGCCGAGCATTTGAGTCAGCGCCAGCACAATCATCGTGAGGTTGCCGACCAAACCGACCGCGGCAATCGCTTCTTTTCCAAGGTGTCCGACCCAATAAAGATCAGCCAACAAATAAAGGGTCTGCGCCAGCATGCTCGCCGCCAAAAATGCCGACATATGCAGCAAATGTTTAGTGACTGAACCCTCAGTAAGATCCTTCATTTCACCGCAAAAATTCGCTAATCCTTCACTTGCTCAACAACTCCAACGCACGAACCGAGCTCGTTGCAGCCGCGCGGAAATTCTCATGCTGTTGCAGGCGGTGAGGGAATCGGAGGAGGGATTGCGGCGGATATGCGCTTCGCCAGGCAACCCGATGCAGGATGAGGAAAATCAGCCAACTGGCAAATGCAACCAGACCCCCGGGAATTGTGACGAGCATGAACCAACCCATCACACCGAGTGAATAAAGGAGCTCGCCATAATCGTGTCCGTTGATCATGCACGGATGCACCGAGCCTTCGTCCACCTTGCACCCGTAGGCATTTGCCATGGCGGCGCACAACATGACAGATCCTATCGGCGCAAACGCGAACGCCACGATGACGAAAAGCGCCAGCATATACCACAGCCATGGAAATCTTTTATGTGGCCCGGAATTCACAATCGCGATTTCGACCTAGTGGCCTTGCTGAACGATCCCGTGTTGCTCGGCCCAGTCCCAAAGCGCGGTGAACTCGGCTGGCGGCGACTTGTGTGTTCGCTGAAAATGAGCCTGGTGGTCCTTTAGCATTTTTTCAAGCGTCATTCCGTCAGCTCCGGCACGATTCGGATCGGCGCCGCGCTGGAGCAATAGCAGCGCATCCGAATACGCGAGGTTGTCATCCAGCCCCATTGCCGTGCGGTAAAGCAACAATGGATAACCGGTAGAATCCGAGTAAGTCACCGGCATGGCAGAATTCACATCAGCACTGTGGTCAAGGAGCAGCTCAAAGCGCGATCTCGCCTGATCTTTGTAGTAACCCAAATACCAGTTCATAAGAATCATCGGCCGACCAAACTCATCGCGAGTATTCGCATTTCCGCCTGCCTCCAACATTGAGCGGAGGACAGGCGCCGATGAATGCCCTGCATCCGCCATGGCGAGAGAGTTCGGCTTGTCATTTGTGTAGTTCGGATCCACGCCCAGAGAAAGCAACGTTCTAATCGCCTCGATTGATTCCGGACGCTGCCACGATTGCCTGACCGCGAAGTTGAGCAAGGTTGCGCCCTCTCTTCCGGGCGCTTGCAAATCCGACACGTTCTTTGCCGCCGCGCGAATCGCTTCTGGATCGTTCTTCACGATACCCTGAGCCACAGCAAACAACGCAGGCTGATCGCCAAAGTCCCACCTTCCAGAGTCAAGCTCCGCCTGGAATTGGCGGCGATGCTGTTCGCCCTTTTCCAGCGATATGAAACCAGCAACGAAAAGCAAGACCACGGCGCCGACACCGATAAAAACTACGATGGCGAGCACACCGATCGCCCATTTGAATACGGTTCGTCCTTTCACTCTTTCGCCACAGATGAACACAGATCGAACACAGATTACAAGCCTCTGTAACTCTGTAGCCGCTTCCCTGTAGGAAGCGCGACTCAAATCAGTCTACTGCATGCACAGCGTCGCCCACAAGGCGACGGCTATAGCGATCAGTGACCAGCAAAGCTTCAGTGTTCTCGCACGAACTTCTCAATCTCACTTACGACACGATCGAGTTCGTCGATGAGATCCGAGCGATCGCCGTGCTGCCGAAACGCGGTCACAAGGGTTCGGTAATACCAAACGGTGCCGTCCTTTTTTCCACCGAACCGTTCGAACACTTCGAGACCATGTCGTCGAAGCTCAGCCAAAATCGCACGCGTGTTATGTAACTTATCCGACGCTGATACCAGCCGTATCGAACCATCCAAGTTTTTGAGATGCTCGACGTAAGCGCGTTTTCGTTCCAACCACGGCGGCTTCGGCGTCTCATATGTGTCGGTGCATCCATCGACGATTTTAGCGACGTCATCGCCAAATTTTTCCCGGATATCGCGCAATCGTTCCGCGCCACCGCAATCTTCCACCGTATCATGAAGCAGCGCGCCGATCGCTTCGGTTTCATTCGCACCGTACTCGAGTGCGATGGCGGTGACGCCAAGAATATGCGCAACGAACGGAATTCCCGTTTTCTTGCGCGTCTGATTCGCATGCGCACGCGTCGCATAAATCAGCGCTTCCTCAAACCTCTCCGACAGCTTCACGCAGGAGCGTAACACGGGCATCTTGCCTGTCGCGTCGGCTCACTACCGCGCATTCGTCTTCCTGAACCCCGTCCTCGTAACCGTGTTCTAAACCGAGATCCCAATCCTGCTTGTTACCCGATCCTTGGCCATAAATTCGAGCTAGCCAATCATACGCGATCCTTACGGGCAAGACCCATGTCCTGAAGCCACCACGCCTCGAAAGCAGCCCCGGTGCCGTCCTGAGATGCGAAAAACAAAGCTTAACCGTATTCCGTCTTGACGGACGCTGCTGATCGCGGATTCAATAACGTTCATCACGATCCGATGCGTGGAGGCCGAATCACCAGAATCACCAGCGAAGAAAAATCCGCGATCAGTACGTACGTCGGTGCTGGCGTCGCTGTGCTGCTCGCAGTCGTCGGGATTTACTTTTTCTTTCTGACGCAGAAAGAAAAAAAGGAAACCACAACTTTCGATCCAAATCGGCCGGTGCCTACCGACGCTGTTTTGAAAAGCCGGTTAAAGGCTGAGGAATATGCTGTGGTGCGGGGGAACGGCTCGCAAACCCCTTTTCAAAATGAGTTCTGGAACAGTGAGAAGATCGGCATCTACGTGGATATCATTACCGGCGAACCGCTTTTCGCTTCAGTCGACAAATTCGACGGCCACGTCGGCCTGCCCACCTTCACTAAACCCATCTCGAAAGATGCCCTCACCGAGGTGCCCGACAACACAAACGAAATGCAACGGACGCAGGTACGCGCCAAGCGAAGTAATGCTCGGCTTGGCCATGTCTTTCCCGACCCGACATCGCCCACCGGGCAACGCTACGTCGTTTACTCCGCCGCCTTTCATTTCGTTCCGGTCGACCAGCTGAAAGATAGAGGTTACGCAACGTACGTCCCGCTCTTCGACAAGAAGTAGAACCGCTGCCGCCACGGCATTGCGCGCCGTCTATTTTTTCTTCTTCCCTCTCATTTCACCCTTTCCTGACATTCCAGGGCAACTTCGTAGTCATCGTTGGGTTAAATCGGCAAAACAACAGGAGGAACTCTTCGATCATGGGAAAGAAATGTTTAGTGATGGCATTGGGGGTATTGGCATTCGGGTTTGGAACTGCTCCGCGCTCGACCGCTGGTACAGATATGATTGAGCCTTACCGCGCTCCGGCGCCCAATTACAATTATGCGCCGCCACCACCGCCGCGCCCTGTGTATTACGTTCCTCCTCCGCCCGTTCGCTTCGGCGTCGTCATCGGCCCGGGCTATGGCTATTACGGGCCGCGGTACGGATTTTATGGTTCACGCTGGTTCTACGGCCGCCACGCTTACTGGCGTGGGAACCATAATCACTGGCGCTAACCAAGTCTGTGTAGAGGCGGCTGTGTCAGTCGCCACCCAGTGAAGGCATGTCGCAGTCTCAACGACTCGCGTGCTCAGGTTCTGTTTTGATTTCCTGAAATCCCGCTTGCTTCAGTTGTTGATTCAATGCGGGAAGATCGGATTCCAGTAATTTCTGCCACGTGTCCATCATCGGTCCGGCTTTTGTTTCGAGATCCCCGACCGCGGCTTTGGTCGCGGCCGTCGGCGCAGCATCGGCGACTTCGATTTCGTTGAACAATTGCCTCGTCGAATCTAAAACGAAGAGCGACGGTGACGCGCCAGGCCGCGGATGCGGCGGCCCAAATTTCATGAGGGTTTGAGCAAAGGCTTCCAGTTTTTGCGTGAGATCGGGCCGCTCCGCGGCTCGTGCTTTGAGTTTCGTTAGCTGCTCGGCAATGTCGTCGAAGTTCTCACCCATCGGTGCCAGCTTGAGCCGCAACTGATACAATCGCCACGAAAGATCGAACTGTTCCTGAAGATCGGCCGCCGACGCTTTAACGCGCGGATCCATCGCGATCGTCAACGGCTGGGTGAAAGTTTTGCCGTCAACCGTGAGCGCAACCGTGTAATCATCCGGCGCGACCCAGGGCGATGTTGCGTGCGGCGCCGTGTTGCGATACGTCGCGGTCATCGGAAACTCCGGTTCCACATTCGGCACCGGTGCGTAATGCATGTCCCACAGAAACCGGTGCATGCCCGCTTTTGTGGAAACCGATTGCGGCGGCCGAATCCAGTAGCTGGGAATTCTGAGCCGCTTCGGATTGGCCTGCACGGGCGTATCGGCGTTCGAATATTTTCTGACCAGCTGACCTTTGCCATCTTTGATCTCGATGGTGACCGGACCGCTCGCATCTTTCGAAAGGAAATAATCGATCATCGCGCCGTCTGGCGGATTTTCGCCGGCTGGTTCATCCGGCGGCAACGGCGTGTCGGTGTTCAGGTTCGAGCGAACGCGCAACGCCTTCTGCGGTTTAAACAGCAGATTTTCGCGCTGGTCCATGTTGAGTTGCCGGAGTGGCGTGATGTTATCGAGGATCCAGAACCCGCGACCATGCGTGCCCACGACGAGATCGTCGCCCTTAACAATAAGATCGCGCACCGAAGTCGCCGGCAGATTCAATCGCAACGACTCCCAGTTCAAGCCGTCGTCGAACGACACATAAACGCCCTTTTCGGCTCCGGCGAAGAGGAGACCTTTGCGTTCCGGATCTTCGCGAACTGCGTTTATGATCTGCCCGGCCGGTATTCCGTTCACGATCTCTTTCCACGTTTTGCCGCTGTCGTGCGTCGCAAAAATGTGCGCTCGCCTATCGTCGATCCGCAAAGTGTTGACCGCTGCGTAAGCAGTGTTCGCGTCGAAATGTCCGGCTTCGATTAGCGAGATCTTCTGCCACGCGGAAATATTCGGTGGAGTCACGTTGCTCCAAGTTTTACCGCCGTCGGTGGTGAGATGAATCAAGCCGTCGTCGGTTCCGCACCAGAGTCGGTTCGCATCGAGCGGTGACGGCGCAACTGTGTAAATCACTCCGCGGCGATGCGCCTGCTCCGCCGCATCCTCCTTGTATTTCCCAATGCTCGCCGGCAGGTCGTAATTTGGTCGTGACAAATCCGGGCTGATCTTTTCCCAGTGATCGCCACGATCGCGCGTTTGCCAAAGCGTGTTTCCCGCGAAAAAAAGCAAATGCGGATCGAGCGGCGAAAAGACAACAGGCTCAGTCCGCAACATCCGGAAATCTTCCGTCTGCACCGGCACCGGAAGAATGTTTTGCGCCTGACCGGTGCGCCGATCGAATCGCGTCAGTTTGCCGCCGATGATGATGTCTGGATCGAGTGGATCGGCAACGACATAACCATATTCCTCCGCCGCAACAGGTCGCCAGTCGCGGAACGTAATCTCGCCTTCCTCGCCGCGACTTTTGATGCCGACCGAACCGCTTTCCTGTTGACCGCTGTAAAGCCGATACGGGAACGAGTTGTCCGCGCTGACGTGATACAACTGCGCCGTCGGCTGGTTATACCACGAGCTCCAGCTCTTTCCGCCATTCACCGTGACGATCGCGCCCTGGTCCGAGCCCAGCAGAATGGTGTCGGGATTATTCGGATTGATCCAAATATTTTGGTAATCGTCGCCGCCAGGCGCGCCGCGCCAGCCGTCCCAGGTTTTGCCGCCGTCCGTCGATTTCCAACAAACAATGCTGGCCGAGTAAACGATCTGCGGATTTTTCGGGTCGAACCGCACCACCGGCAGATCGCCACCGCCGATTCCGAGGCCCGGGCGCGGATCATCAGTTGTCCCATGCCAGGTCTCGCCGCCATCATCTGAACGATAAAGTTTTGCAATCGTCTTTGTCCGAACCGCGGCAAAGAGCGTTTTCGGCGCGCTCAGGGCGATCGCGAGGTTCGCCTGCACGATGTTGTCCGGCAGGCCTTTGGTTAATTGGCGCCACGTCTTACCGCCATCAACCGATTTGAAAATGCCGCCGCCGCTGCCGTTGAACACGCCATTTTCCCACGGTCCTTCCCGCGATTCCCAAAGCGCCGCGTAAACAATTGCCGGATTGCTCGGATCGATCTGCACATCGCTGGCGCCGACGTTCTCATCGCGGTACAACAGCTTTGCGAATGTTTTGCCGCCATCGACCGACCGATACACGCCCCGCTCCTCGTTAGGCCCGTACGGATGACCGGCTACGGCCACAAAGACGCGGTCCGGATTTTTTGGATCGACCGCCAATTGCGGGATCTGCTGACCATCGCGCAATCCGAGATTCGTCCACGTTTTTCCGGCGTCAGTCGATTTGTAAACACCATCACCGACTGAAAGATCCGGCCGATGCAATCCCTCACCGCTGCCGACGTAAACAACGTTCGGATTTGAAATTGAAACCGCGATCGCGCCGACTGAAGCCGTCGGCTGATCATCGAAGATCGGCTGCCACGTCCGGCCGTAATCGATTGATTTGAAAACGCCGCCGTTCACCGGCGCCATATAGAAGACGTTCGGCTGTGAGGGCACACCGCAAATCGCCCGTGTCCGTCCACCGCGGTACGGTCCGACGTTCCGCCAACGCAGGATCGAATCGAACTCTCCTGCGCGCGCCGGCCCAATCACCAAAACAACCGCGAAGCCGATTACGATCGCATTTCGAACCAATCGCATAAGTCGGTCATTTTCTTCTGCGATGAAGAAACCCGCAACAACCTCTCTTGCCTGAATCCAGATGGAGGTGCAGCCGCATCAAATCGGAAAGGGAACCGTATGGATTCGATGTCTGCACATCGCACGAGTTGGAAGATACGACTCGTCGCGTTCGGGATTGGTATCTTGGTTGCCGCGGCCGTGTTTGGAATCGCGCTCGTTATCTCGGACGATCTTCGTCTCTTTTACCTCAGCGGTGCGTTGCTGTTTGCTGTTGCCGCATTTTTGCTCGGCACCAGGGCGCGAGAAGATTTGATCGCCGCTGTTCTGCTTCTTTTCGCATCGACGTTCATGTTCGCGTTTTTTGTCCTGCCGCAAACACCTTCTCTTTGGCCGACGCTTCTGTTGTGGGTGTCGATTGTTGTCTGGCTACTATTCCGAAAGCGATTCGCCCGACTGGTCACAATTGTTGGGGCTGTGATCCTAGTCGCGGTCTCAGCCTGGTATTGCGCGTCTTACATTCCGGTACAGATGCAGCGCGCGTTAACGCACATGGGCAATGGCGCGGCGCCGCCATTCACTTTGCAACCAATCAGCCAGAGTCCGGTGCCGATTCGCTTTACACCTGGCAAAATTCTTGTGCTCGATTTTTTCGCTACCTGGTGTTCTCCATGTATTGCAGAGCTGCCCGAACTGGAACGTGTTCGTGCAGATCTTCAGACTGGCCGCGATATCGAATTCGTCCTCGTTGGCACGAATAGCGGCGGCAATACGCCCGAGCGGGTGCGCGCATTTGCGCAACGTCGGCAAATTTCCCTGCCGGTGGCATTTGATCCCGATCGCAAAATAATGCGCGCATTTGGTTTGAGCGGGTTTCCTAACTTGGTGGTCATCGATCGCAACGGGCACGTGCGCTTGACGCACACTGGCTACAACAGCTCCGAGACGAGCTTCCGCCGCGATCTCACGCAGCTGCTGCAAAGTTTGTAACATCGCGCAGCAAACGTCGGCCGCGCACGGGAATCTCGGAACCTTAGGCCGGTAGGCCTTTCTTTGCGATCAATTCCATTTGCTCGCAGAATCGATCGAGCTCACTGAACGTAGTGTACAGGTTCGGTGTGATGCGAATACCCTGGAATTCTTCGTGCATGATCGGCACGACGAAGATGTGGTGTTTGTCGAACAAATATTTCGTCACAACCTCAGGGTTGGTGCCGTCGATATGAACATTCGCAATTGCGCACGACTGATTCGGGTCGAACGAAGTGTTGAACCGAATTTTCGGCACGTCTTTGAGGCGGTTCATCCAGTAACGCGACAGGTACCGTAATCGCGCTTCCTTGCGCTGGCCGCCGATCCCGTTGTGAAACAGAAGCGCTTCGCCGATGGCGAGCTTCGGCGCGGCTGAGTGGGTGCCGATCTCTTCGAATTTGCGCATGTCGGATGCCTGCTTGGATTCAGCGGGCATGAGCGGCCAGAGTTTTTCGATCTTATCACGCTTTACGTAAAGCATGCCGGTCCCTTTCGGCGCGTAGAGCCATTTGTGGAGACTTGTGCCGAAGTAATCGCAGCCGAGATCGTCGTGTTTGAAGCTAAACTGGGCGAAGGAATGCGCGCCGTCGACGATCGTCTCAATCCCGCGGGCCCGCGCCAGGTCGCAGACTGATTTCACCGGTGTGATCTGGCCGGTGATATTGATCATGTGGGAGATAAGAATGAGCCGGGTGCGGTCGGTGATCCCTTTTTCGAACGCGGCGGTGATCTCGTTCAGGTTCTTCGCCGGAATCGGAATCTGAATGAGCTTGAGCTTGAGGTGTTCGCGTTTCTCGCGCTGACGCAACGTGGTGAGCATGCGCGGGTAATCCTGAGTGGTGGTAAGAATTTCGTCGCCGGGTTTGAAGTCCATACCCAAGAGCAGAGTCTCGAGCGATTCCGAAGCGTTGCGCGTGATCGCGATTTCTTCGCGATCGCAGCCGAACAGTTCGGCCAGGCCCGTGCGAATCGTTTCCGATTGCGGTTCGAGAATTTGCCACATCGTGTAAGCGGTGGCGTCTTCCTGTTCCCAGATGTAACGAACCAGCGCCTCAGTCACGATCCGCGGACTTGGCGACACGCCGCCGTTATTCAGATTGATGATGCCGCGCGTAACGCTGAACGAGTTTTGGATGGTGGCCCAGTAATCTTCGTCCGTCGCCGCTTCTTCCGGCGTGAGATGCGCGACGCTCTTGCCCGCTGCTTCAACGCTTCTCGACAACGACGCAACCGTTGCCGAAGAAAGCGCGGCGAGACCGAGGCCTTTGCCGGCGAGGGAAAGAAAATCTCGTCGCGTGCGCGGTTGCACGCCGGTAATTAGAGCGATCCCTAAGATCGCATGCAATCATTGTCTTCGGATGAGCCGCGGAGGTGTAGTGGCGGTCGCCGCGGCGACCGCGAAGCTGAGATTATTGCCTGCCATCTCCTGTAGCCACGTCAGCGCTTGCCCGCCGTGGCGGGCGAGCCGCTACTCAACCGTCAAGGCTTAGGTACGGCTCGGCTTTCTTTGCCGCTTGAGCAGCTTCCGTAAACGCTGAGTCGTCGTAGCGCGGTCGAGTTTATTCGCGGCCACATTGAGCATCAATTTCTCCCACTTACCGCTATCGGGTGACGGCTCGATTCCGTTCAGGCGCAGGAACACGATCGCAGCCATCATCGCGGTTCGTTTGTACCCATCAAGAAATGGATGGTTGCTGCAGATGTAGAATAAATACGCAGCTGCGACTTCCATGATATCGCCATAAGGAGATTTGCCACCGAAACTGGATTGCGGCGTTAGCACGGCTGAAGCCAGCAGGTTTTCGTCACGGACGCCGTCTAGACCGCCGAATCGTTTTATCGCCTCGGCGTGAATCTCGCGAACGGTGTCGATGCCAAGATGTGCGCAATCGTCAAGCGTCGCGCTCACGCAAGTCTACGCAACGTCTTGCGATAATCCCTGGCTGTCTTCTTGATGACCAAGCTGATTTCTTCTTTCGACGGCCCTGACCGAAGCGGCATGAGCATTATCGCTCCGCTCTCCGGCATGACAGTGACATTAACCTGATCGCCGACCTTTATCCGGGCCAGGTCCATTAAGGCCGCATCGAACATGATGCCCTGCGAATTGCCGATTCTGGAGATCGTCTTCGTCATGACGTAATACTATGTTTTACCGCAGAACAGTCCGCAAGCGCGAAACCAATTTTATCCAGAGCGCCAACCCATCATAAGGCACTTATGATGTATGGAGTGGTTCACTTCTGTGGATGCGTCTTCTGGAACCCTGCGTTGTAACCCTTTTCGAAAGCCTGTTTAAAAGCCTGCAGGTCGGCTGCTCGCGAAGGATTTTGGAGCTGTTCAGGCGGGCCCTGCTGCTCGAAATACTTTTGGGCCACCACATTCAATTCAGCTTGCGTCGGTAGCGTAGCGCTGGATGGCGCTTCCTTCCCGGCTTTCTCACCACTTTCGTAAGCAGCCTGTTCTTCCGCCGTTGTGCCGTGAGCCGTGCGATGAGTATAGAACACAGCCACGCCACACACGATGACCGCCGCCACTCCCATCAACAGAATGAGTCTGAATTGTCTTGCCATAACTCATCGTAACGTTGAACGAACCTAAGCATTTGCGCAGCAATAGGGCAACGATCGCCGCAAAATCGATCGTCTCCACCGCGGTTCACCACCTCCGAAAGAGTTTGACACGATCGTGCCGATCGGATAGAAAATCCTTGATTACGTCATCCGACGCCTCAAGGCACTTTTGACCCGGGTAAAGGGTGGTTGAAAGGCTTAACCTTCGCTGAGACACCGCTTAGCGCGATCTCCAGATTCAACTGGAGCCCCGAGTCACCTGAAGCGAGGCCTCTGTTGAAAGCGGCTCGTGAAGATGGTTCCTCGTTCCGCGCGGATTTGGAGCAGTCAACCCAACTACAAAATCGGTTTATGAAATTCGTAACGCTCAGAACAGAGCGCAATCGCGCCCTGGCGGTTACACGAGGATTAGAAATGGAGAAAAAAGTCATGACAAAATCAATCCAGACCCTCACGCAAAGCGGAATGCTGGCGGTGTTGTTGCAACGCCAGCGATATAAAGTTTTCCAATTGGCTCGGCAAAGTGCACAGCGCAAGCGCGTGCACGCCGCTTTTTGGGATATCCTCAGTCGGGCCCGGCTCGCGTTCGTTGCGCCAAAGCCGGTCGACGCACGCTTGAATCGTTCACCAGGCAAAGTCCCATGACTCACGAAATCCACACCTATACCGAGCTCCGGCAACTGATTCACAACGATCTCCGAATTCAGCATCCCGAATGGATCCAGGCAAATGGCAAATGTCCGATATGCGATTCTTACGAGGCGCTATTGATGGAAGAGCTCGACAGTCTAGGAGAACAGTCTCCGATGAAACTGTCGCAGACATTCATCGCGTCCTCGAACAGGAATTAAACTGATTCGGGCCGGCAGCACTGTAATAGCCCCACCGCATGACAAGTTCGTGGCGGTGATGAGTTGTTGCCGCGCCGGAGAGAGAACATATTCGCAAAGTTATGAAAGATTCTGTCGTCAGAGGATGCCTGTTGGAGCTTCTCTATGAACATCGAAGCGAAGGTTTGCTTCCATTTGGGCAGGGTGAACAGGCCGTGCCGCCGCCAGCGGGTATAAATCGCCGCGACTGGTTGCGCGCCGTGGCCCAGCTTTCAGAGCATCGCCTCATCGACTGGACGCCTCTCGAAGATACGAGCGGGATGGGTTTGCTGTCGGGCTTTGCGAAGATAAACGACTTCGGAGCCAAAGTGCTCGAAGCTGGCGTCGAGTCTCCGATCCCGGTTTCTATCGATAAGAGCCGCCGACCCGCAGTTGCCCAGCGCGAGCAAACATCGAGAGAAAAGCGCAGTCAGCAGCAGGCGATTACTGATGCGTTGGAGAAAGTGATCACTGCGGTCAATCAAGCCGACGTGTCGGAGCAGGAGAAAAATGAAGCGAAATCTCTGTTGCGAAAACTGCTGGGTAGCAAAGCAGCGTCCAATGTGATGGGCAGTGACGCACAATCTCTTGCCGCGAAATATTTCACGAAGTAGCCCGTGTAGCTGGCTTCGCTTTCTTAGCGAGCGCAAGGCGCTCAGTTTTCTTCCGGCGTTTTGCGCGTCTCTTAGCGTTGTCTCTGCCTTTGCTGTGCCCCATAAACGTCAACTTTCGCCCGATGGTCGTGTCGTGGCAACGGGACGGAACCGAGGTCGGCGTCCGCGCGCTTGCTGCTGCCGCGGCGTTCGATTCGGTACCTGCGCTGGCGCATCCTGAACCTTGGTCGGTCGCTCATCCCGCGCTCCCGCCGGCGACCTGGTTGCCGGGCCGTTTGCCCGCACATGCCCCACGTCGCGCGTATTGACGATATCGAACGTTCGAAAGAGCGGCGCCAGATCGATCACGTCGTTCGCGGCTGATCTCAATGTGTTTCCGAGATTCCCGGCAGCTGATGCGACTTCCACGCGGATTGCGTGCCGGCGCAGCTTGGTGGCAAGATAAGCGAAATCGGCGTCGCCAGTGACGAGAATCACAACGTCAGGCCGCATCTCGATCGAAAGCTCGAGCGCATCGATCGCCATCATCACGTCTACGTTCGCCTTGTAATGACCTTCTTCGGCAGGCGCACCATCTTTGGTCACCACCATGAATCCATTGGAGCGCAGCCAATGGACAAACTTGTTTTTCCTGTCACGCTCATCCTGCCAGGTTGGAATGGCGGGCGGCAATCCCGCATAGACCACCATCTCGATCAGATCGCGTCCGCTGTCCGGACCGGCCAGAAAATCTCGGAGCTTTAGCCAATCGAGCCCGCGTCCCGCGGTTCGCACTGAGCTGCCGATGTTCGATTCGTCCACCAGCACCAACACTCGGCAACGAGCACCGCCTTCTTGATTTTTCTTTCGCATATCTCTGGGGGCGCGAAGCAGATCGTCGATCGCATCGGCGGCGCAAACCGAGATTTGTTAGGCCGCTTTTTTCTTCGGCTTCTTGACAACGATTGCAGGAAACTCGACCACCTGTGGCGCTGCATCGTTCCCGTTCTGAATCAGGGTCGATTCAAAACTCAATTTCCCCGCAGCGATCTCTGATAGCGCGATATCAGCATGACCCAGTCCGGGAACAAATTCGACCATCGGTCGAGAACCGAGACAGAGTTGTCGAACGCGTTGGGAGACCATGTTCACCAGGATTTCCGGACTAGGAATAACTTCGGTAGCGGCTTTGACTAGGTTTGAATTCATAATTTAGCTCACAATGACAATCAGGGCTGACGGAGTTAAATTCCGAACCGGAGTGGGACCCTGATCGCGTTTCGGGGAAATCGCAGCCGAGACTCCAACTATCGTCCGTTATTGCTAAAACACAATTGGCTATTCTTTGGCCTTTGACCTGTGGCTCCGCGCATTCGACTCTCACCTCTCTGAAACGCAAACGCTATCTCTTTGTCTGCGTCAATCGCCGGGGCGAGGACAACCCTAAAGGATCCTGCGCGGCCAAAAACTCGGAAGAAGTGTACAGAGCGTTGAAAGAGGAGGTTGCCGCGCGCGGACTCGCAAAGCTCGAGGTGCGCGTGTGCACATCGAGCTGTCTCGATCAATGCGCTACCGGCGTGACGGTTTTAGTCGAACCCGATCACTTTTTTTACGGACGCGTTACGGCTGCCGACGTCCCAGAGATTGTGGAAGGACTCGTGACGAGCCAACCGGTTAAACGTCTCGTGGTCACCGCGGATCAATGCGAATCGTAGATAATCCTTCGTCGCTGTAGCGGCGGGCGTGCCGCCTGCGGACCCGGAAGTCACGGCTTTATGGACGCCCGACCGCATTCGCAGTTTTTCCGGAGCGCAACGCTAATCACAACGTGCGTGGAGACGCCACTCTGCTAGCGTGCACCAATATGCGACAACTGGTTTTTGGGTTGGTTCTTGGGTTGGCGTGCTCTGCTTTTGGGCAAACGGTAGCGGACCGGGTAGCAAAGCAGAACGCGCTTTTTGAGGAGTATTATCAAGCCGGGCTTAAGAATTTTCCGGAGCGGGCAACATCGTACGGCGATTACCGTTACAACTCACAGCTTGGACAGGTTTCGCCCGCGGACATCGCCCGGCAACATGCGGAAGCTGATGACTTTCTCGCTCGATTAAAGGCGATTCCGACAGATGGCATGAGCGACAACGACCTGCTAAGTCATCGCATTCTCGAAAAGCAGCTGGAGCGCGAAGACGTCAACTACGCCCTGAAGAATTATGAGATGCCGGTGAACCAGCAGAACGGTGTGCACACTCGGCTGGCCGATTTGCCGAACGCAGTGCCGTTTGATTCCGTCCCGCACTACCAGGATTACATCTCCCGGTTACACCAGATCCCGCGGGTGCTGGAACAGACGACCGAGGTGATGCGACAGGGCGAGAAGGATCACCTGATGCCGCCCAAGCTCGTTCTCGAAAAGTTGCCCGGCCAATGCGACGGCATCATCGCCGCGAATCCATTCCTCGAGCCCACCAAAAAATTTCCGGCGGAATTTTCCGAGCAAGACAAGAAACGCCTGACGGACGAGATCACCAAAGCCGTTAACGACGATGTGATTCCAGCGTATAAGAAATTCGCCGAGTTCCTGCGCACCGATTACGACCCGAAAGGACGGACAGAGCTAGCGATCGAAAGCCTCGCGGACGGGAAACGGCGGTATGTCGAAGCCGTGAAACAAATGACCACGGTCGACGTTCCGCCAACCGAGGTCCATGAGATCGGGCTCAAGGAAGTAGCGCGTATCACAGCCGAGATGACCAAGCTGGCCCAGGCCCAGGGCTACAAGGACCTGGCCAGCTTCCGGGAGGCGGTGAACAACGATCCCAGGTGGAAGCCGACCAGCGAGCAACAAATTCTGGATGACTACAAAAAATACATCCACCAGATGGAGCCGAAGCTGCCGGAACTATTTGGATTACTGCCGAAGTCGCCAGTGACGGTGGAACCAATCCCTGACTTCGCCAAAGCCGCGGCGACCCATTACGTCCAGGGCACGCCGGATGGGAAGCGCCCGGGCCGCGTCGTTGTTGCGGTCTCGAACCCCACCAAGCGTACCCTGGTCGACGACGAAGCCATTGCGTATCACGAGGGCGTTCCTGGTCATCACCTGCAAATCAGTATCGCCCAGACGCTGGAAGGGTTGCCGAAGTTTCGGCTGCACGGTTTTTTTACCGCATATGCCGAAGGTTGGGCGCTCTACTCCGAGGTGTTAGGTAAAGAGATCGGTTTTTACCAGGACCCTGTGTCTGACTACGGCCGGTTGAATTCAGAAATGCTTCGAGCGGTCAGGCTGGTGGTCGATACCGGGATTCATGACAAAAAATGGAGCCGCCAGCAGGTGATCGATTACATGCACGCGAACGACATCAACGACGCGCTGGCGCAGACTGAAACGGACCGGTACATCGCGTGGCCCGGGCAAGCGCTGGCATACAAGATGGGTCAGTTAACCATTCTCAAGCTGCGCGATGAAGCGAAGAGGCAACTCGGCGAAAAATTCGATCTCAAAGCATTCCACGACGAAATATTGAACGGCGGCTCGATGCCGTTAGACCTGCTGCAAGAGCGAGTAGAGGCTTGGATCAAACAAGCCGCCCAAAACCCACGAGCGAAAACCTGAGAGCGAACGTTGAAGTTTCGTCTCATTGTTCTAGCAACGCTGCTGTAGTGGCAGGCGTGTCGCCTGCGCTGTAGCCGCTGTCGCTGACTGCGGCCCGGCACCGATTCACGGCGCCGGATGGCCTGCGATGAGATAAATACTGACGGCAGCGAGGAGGATACCGAGAGCTTTGCGCACGGTGAACGGTTCGTGCAGGAAGACCAATCCGAGCACGGCGCCGCCAACGATAAACATGCCATAGATCGGGACGACAACGCTGGTCGGCCCTTCGGACAACGCGAGAAAATAAAAGACAACCGCGATTACCAGCGCCACGCCCGTGCCGAGCACAAGCATGCCATCGGAGCTGACAAGATTGTCCCGGGAAAATGTTTTCATGTCTCCGCGGAGGACGGTGATCGTCGTTGAGGTCGCCACCACCATGGCGGAAGAAATCATAAGAACGAAGTAGCTGGAGAATCGCCCGCTCTGGGTAGCGAGCTTGACCAGCATTGCGGTCACGGAATAGCCGATCATCCCAATGACGGCCCAAAGGAGATACGATTTGCTCATCAATCAGACCGAAGCAGTCGGCTTCGACTATTGCAAGCTGCGCGTGTCGGAGCCTGGCGAGGGTCAATTTATGATTCCGTCCGCTGGCGCAACTTTAGCTATGTGCGAACATTAAATCTGTATGAAACATTGCGTTAAAATTCTGTTTTCGGTTTTCGCGGCGATGATTTGCGCAGTTGGATTTGCGGCAGATCAACCTGCTTGTAAGACCAGCGGCAAAAATTGCCCGATGAACAACGGCGGGGCATGCAATTGCGGCAAGAGTTGCGATTGTTAGCCAGGTGTCGCGAGATTTTGAGTGACGATCTAATCGTAAAGCTTGCCAGCTCGCCAAACTTCCTCGCCTGAAAGAGCCGATCAGCCGAAACGACTTCTGATTTGTTAGGCTGCGATGTCGCTTATTTCCTGCCTTCCTGATTAGATTCTTTTTCGGAGTTCGGAGTTTAGATGCGACGCGATTTCTATGTGGTGATTCGCTCTTTGCCGCGTAACCTGCTCCCTGACAAGACTCAAAAGGAAAGAACAATAATCCCATGAAAAAGCTCCGAACTTCTCTACTGCTAACAGCAGCATTGTCGCTCGCTGCAGCTTCAGCTTATTCGCAGGCAACCAAGAGCTCACCGGCGGCTGGCGTGTCGGGCACACCTTCAACTCCACCAACCATCGCCTCAGCCATCGATCGCGAGATCTCTATTATAGAGAAGGAAGTTGTCGAAGCCGCCGAAGCGATGCCGGAGAACAAGTTCGATTTCTCCCCGGAAAAGCTGAACATTTCCGGCAGCGACTACAAAGGTGTGCGCACCTTCGGCCAGCAACTAAAACACGTTGCCGCTTCGAACTACTTGATCTGGTCACCGATCACCGGCGAGAAAGCTCCCGACACGGTTAACGACGGCAAAGGCCCGGACAGTATGACAGCCAAGGCGGACATCGTTAAGTATCTGAAGGATTCCTTCGCATTTGGCCATAAAGCGGTTGCAACCCTAAACGCGTCGAACCTTGTCCAACCAATTAGCTCGAGCAGTGGCAGACCGACCACGCGCCTGTTCCTGGCAACATTCGCCGCTGCTCACGCGTTCGATCATTACGGTCAACTGGTCGAGTATCTGCGCATGAACGGTATCGTCCCGCCCGCGAGCCGCGGGCAATAGGGGCAAGAGCGTAGATGGCGGAGACCTAACGCCGGAAGGTAGACGCGCTATCGCCGCGGCTGTGTCGCCCGCAATCGTTTAATTGGCTCAAAATCGATCTTGTCACGCTTTCATCCATCATAAGCCGCTTATGATGCATGAGATCAGCAATGTAGCGGCGGCTGTGTCAGCCGCACGGCATGAGTTTTAACGGCTATAGGAGCGGCGAGCCCGCCACTCCTGCCCGGTGGCGATCGCGCGAAGGCGGGAGGGTCGTCATCGTTAATCGCGATAACTCTGCGGCCCATGCGTGTGTGGGTCCGCAACGTTTCGGCCGCCGACTCAAATCACACCGTCGTAAGTCCCGACAGCGACGCGAGCGTAGCACCCGCGGCACCTGCGGGAGCCCACCACGTCTGGTCGCCGACGATTCCGTCGGCTTGGACACCCCGATCCTGTTGGTAGGCTTTGACAGCGGCTTCGGTCTTCGGCCCAAAGTCACCATCCACAGCGCCCGGATCAGTCGCAGGAGTTGAATATTTCTTGAGACCTTTTTGTAACGCGGTCACAACGCCGCCTGAGGCACCACGGGATAACAGCGGCGTATTTGGATCGGCCGGAAGCGCCTGCCACGTTATCGGCCCCACGATGCCATCCACCGTCAAGCCTGCGCCTTGTTGGAAATCTTTGACGGCCTGTTCCGTTGTCGAGTCGAAGTTGCCGGTGATATTGTTGGGCGCGAGCACCTTGGTCATTACAAAGATACGCTGGAGTCTTCGTACGTCGGGACCACTCGAACCGATGCTGATTGTTGGGCCGCTGTTCATGGTTCTACTTTGCCTGTTTTTTCCCGTTTCTCACGTCGTAATTTTTCGGAATTAGTCTGCCATTCAAATGAAGTTCAGCGTCCACATTCCAAAACGAGCCCCAACAAATCACGGGTGATGAAAAGTGGACATTACGCCGTTAAAAAGTGCAGCGAATATCGCCGCCACAATTAGCCAAAGAACAAAAATGACTGGCAGGAAGCAGCAGAAGACAACCAATGCCGCCGCCATCCATTTGAACAGAATCTTCAGAACCGATCCGAACGGAATATCGAATTCGACCACTGACACGCGTTGCGATGACAACAAGACCGGCGGCGGTGGTGGAGGAACGGCAGGGACTTTGGTAGCCGGCGGCAATTGCGTCCCGTATTTCAACATCGGCAAATAATCATCGATCGTCTTCCACTCTCCCCCGTCGGAAGGTTTACACGGCGTGTCTCGGTCAACCCGCCCGTCCGCGAACATCTGTGCCATCTGTGCTTCCCCGTACGGCCCCTCCTCGCGATCGGAAAGCTTTACGACGTACGTTTTCATGTGCTGCCCGGCCTTTCAGCAATGATCAGACGCGGTTTTGACAAACCAGGCAAGATTATCTAATCCCACGTTGTCCAAACCTGCGGACGCATGAATTGCTGCAGATCCCTAACGATTGCCCAATCATTGCCTTGCCTCATGCATCATAAGCGGCTTACGATGGATCGTTAAAGATTCTATGACCGAAGCTGAAAAGCGAGTCCGCGAGTATCTTGCGAAGATTGGTCGCCGCGGCGGTCTTGCCAGCCGACGCGAGCTCACACGTTCGCACGCGAAACAGATGGTCGCGATCCGCGAAGTGAAACGCGCCGCGTTGAAAGCAGGAAAGTCCTGGCCGCCTCGTGATCGTAGGTCACTCAAGCTTTCTTAAGCTTGCTTCCCACGCATTCATCATATGCCGCTTATGATACATGAAGGATTTGCTGTGGAGGCGGCGGAGCCTGCCTTGAGTTTGTCGAACAGGTCAGCCCGCAGAATTTGCGCCGCGCAAATGGTCAGTACCCACATCGTGGCGAGTGGTTACTCTCTGCCCGAAACAATCGCCATGGACGTTGCTGGCTCAATTTTCGCTGTCTCGCGAACGCGATGTCGCTAACATCATAGCCTGATGAGTGTGCAAGATTCCGATGCCACGATGGCTGTGTTCCTCGACCTGGAAAACATCGCGCTGGGCGCCCATGACGCGGATTTTCCCGCGTTCGACATCCGCAAGGTGGTCGAGCGTCTGCTGCTCAAAGGTCAAATCGTGGTCAAGAAAGCCTACTGCGATTTTGAGCGCTACAAGACGTTTAAGCGGGGGTTGCACGAAGCGGCGTTCGAGCTCATCGAGATCCCGCATGTGCGCCAGTCCGGCAAAAACTCCGCCGACATCCGCATGGTCGTCGATGCGCTCGATCTGTGTTACACCAAGAGTCACGTCGACACCTTCGTCATTATTAGCGGCGATTCGGACTTTTCGCCGCTCGTCAGCAAATTGCGCGAGAACGACAAGACCGTCATCGGCGTCGGCGTCAAAAGGTCCACGTCCGATCTATTCATCAACAACTGCGACGAATTCATCTATTACGACGATCTCGTGCGCGTGGAGCCAGCAAAGAAACGTCCGAGCATTGCCGCGACTGCGCCAGCAGCGAAAACTGGCAAGGATCATCGACCCTCCATCGACGGGGCGCTCGACCTTCTGAGGAAAACCTTGGAAGCACTGCGCGCCGAGCGAGGCGAGGATTATCCGATCCGCGGTTCGCTAATGAAAGAGGCGATGAAACGTCAGAACCCCGGTTTCAACGAGCGCGCACATGGGTTCCGTGCCTTCAACGAACTGCTCCTCGAAGCGCAAAAGCGTGGGCTGCTAAAGCTGGAGCGCGACAAACAAGTCGGTAGCTACATCGTCCACGCGAGTGAGTAACCGGCACCCTTGCGCCGGATTGCTTCGGAAATGTTTAGACGCGACCGCATTTTCCTCCGGTATTCCTCGCTATTAGGTCAATGTCTGCGATTGGTATCGTATGCCACTTGAGCCTTGCCCGACCTGCGGCTACGCGCTCTCCATCGCGGATCATCATTGCCGTCATTGTGCTACCGAATCGCGGGCAATTCCGTCGCGGGCCTTTAATGCGAAACATCTGCAGCAGATGATCATCATGGCAGCGGTGGTGTTAAGTGTTCTCGTTTACTTGATCTTCCTTCGCTAAGGAAAAGGCGCTGAGCTAACGAATCAGTCTTCGATCGCGAAGCGCAGTGAGCGTCTCGTGAGCCTGCCACGACGTAGGCAATGCCAAGGCGGTAGAGGCCCGTTGTGCTCGCGCTTAAAAAGGGAAAACCCAGATCGGCTATTTCGCGACGACAGATTTTCGACGACGAATGGTTTTCGCCAAGTTGCGTAAAGATTTGTTCACAGCCTCCGCATTCGGAAACAGTTTCGCGACGTCCGGGTCCAGTACAACGACGTTAGTGCCTTCTGCATAACGGCGCGCGTATTTCCCTCGGACGCCGGGCGAGAAATCATATATTCTGCCTGCATTTCAGAATCGTTGTTTTTATTCCCTTTCTTCATAGGTTCGTCGTTCGCGTCTGCTCGCCGGGCGAGCGCTAATGATGCGGATATTGTCGCCCTTTCGGAGCAATTGAAAAAACAAAACGCCTGACGGCGAGCCGTCAGGCGTGAGTGTTTTCTAAGCTTGGGCGTTAGCGCCAAGTAATGTTTGAGGTTTAATCGCTGTCTTTTGTCACGATGACTTTATCCACTACCATATCGTCGCCGACTTTAACGTAGTGAACGTGAACCTTCGAATCTTTTCTGATTTTTGAAGGTTGAATAACACGCCCGTCCGAGGTGACGTATGTTACTTGTTTGCTGAACTTGTAGCGCACAGGCTCAACAGCTTCAGTCTTCAAGACCATCAACTGGCCCGGAGTATAGTCCGTGACCGTGCCGGTGCTTTCGGTTGTGGTCGTTGTCGTTTCGGTCGTTCCGTTGGTGTCCGTCGCGACTGTAGTTGAGGTGGAGGATGTTTGCCCATAAGCCACCGAACCCATGAGGGCGATGACGGAGGCAACACTAAGGAATAATTTAATCATAGTAAACTTTCTATCGTACCAAGTTGCTGCAGTGATCGCAGCTAAAGGCCATTTGGTTCGTGCCACCGAATGAGTTCGGCAAACCAGGTAGGTAAATCGATGCGGCAGTTTTCTAACGTAACCAATAAAAGCTCTCGCGCAATTTGAATAACCCCAAACGACCACAAAATCGTCAGTGCCGTAGATTATCCTCTCTTACGCTGCTAGTGGCTCCCGACTAATTTGCGCAGGTGTTGAGTGGTTTGATCCCGATCGAGTTTTTCTCCGCGGCGACATGGAGAATAAAGGCTTCCCACCCATCGGTGGATAATTTGTGCTCGACAGCAAATGTTGTTTGGCAATCGATTTGTTGCGCTCAACTGATCTGAACGACGATTCCCCTTTCGCATCATAAGCCGCTTACGATGCATGAGGAATTCGCTGTAGCGGCGGCTGTGTCAGCCGCAAAACTGTAGCCGCTGGCGATGACTGCGGCCTATCAGCTATCAACCCTCAACCCTCAACTACCTACAACCTCTCGGCTGCATCCTGCCCTTCCTGCGTTCCTGGCTTCCTGGCTTCCTGATTAATAAATGAATTGGAGAAGGATTTGGGATTGGAAGGGATCTTTCAGACATACCGCGCGGCTAATAATTTTCGAGATCATGATCTGACTTCGCCCATCAATTCGCTTCCCTTACCTGACCCGACCCACGCTGTGTGGATCGGGTCCGATAGATTTAACTTAAGCTCTGGCGGGGACCGCTACCGGATTCACGACGGTGGGCCGCGCACTAAGGAATGAATCCAACTGCGCCGCGAGTGGTGTCGGCAACTTGGCTTTCAAGAAACCAAGCGTCACTTGCACAGTCTTCTGCGCGTTTTCTTCACTGATTCCAGTTTTCTGGACGATTATGTTAATTAGTTCTTTCATAGTGCTACGAAGATCGCTCTCTTAACGTGCTCGCGCGCGCAACATGTTGTCAGGATTGGACCGTTTCTTACACCCGCCCTTTTGTCTGTCGTGAGCGGCTGCGAGGTTTCCATGCGCAACGAGACCGTATTCGTCGTCACGAATTCTCGATGTTACGCAGACCCGTCGTCGGATCGCGTTCTCTTGCGCCACCTGTTTACTTCTTTTTGCGCGACTCCATGACTCCTTCGGCAATGCATTGCCATTTGCCATTGCGCTCCATCCAGGTATCCACCCAAACGTAGGTGCGGGTAAACTGTTTACCACCCTTGTCTTTGCCCTTCTCCGTCGTCGTGCCGGAGACTGTGGCCAGGTTCGGCCCGTAGACATGAACATCCATGTTGTCGTTGGTCGCCGAGCTCAAGGTGTTAGGTTCGTTTTTAGCCTCATCAAGCAGCTGGGACTTGGTAACATGTTTTCCTCCAGGATTAAATCCGGCAAAGTCGTCCGCTATCATGTTTCCGACGGCGGCGTGATCCTTGGTTACAAGGGCCTTAACCCAGGCGTCTTCCATTTGCTTGAGATTGGCTTGGACTGCGCTGGAGTCAGCAGCGTTCTCCTGAGCATGCGCGCAGGGCGCGGCCGCTAAGGCGAGAAGTGTGCTTACCAGAAGTGGTGAGAATAATTTCATAATGATTTTTCCAGGTTGAATTTAGGGCAGCTCGTCTAGAACCGAGAACCCTTTCAGGGACGAGCTACAACGATGTCAGCGCGCTCTCACGCGCATGTCGATGCCCGAAGCGTGCTGCCCAGCCGCCGAACCGTCAAGACATAATGAACCCCGCGAGCGTCGCTAGTGTCTTTGTGCAAAAAGTGAGGACTGCTCCCATTTTCGTCTTTGCACAGAAGTCCGAAATCCTTCCCACGTATCTATCGTAAGCGGCTTACGATGCATGAGCGAACAGCCGTAGAAGCAGGCGTGTCGCCTCCTAAGAACTGTAGCAGCGTCGCTGTGCGACGCTCGACTTGACGCTCGCAGCTGCATGCCGCTCGCTGTAGCCACGGGTGCGCCGTCGTCACTGCACCTGCAAGGTCTTAACTGTCGCTCCGTTTGAAACTGCGTCGCTGCCCCCGCTCCTCGCCGCTACCTCGCGGCTTTACCTTGATCACTCGCACTGCCTCGTGCTCGCGCCAGCTACCCTAGCTGCGTTGCCGTCTACCCGCGCGATTCCCGATCGCGACGTGTTCTATTTTCGGTAATCCCTTTCCTCGATTCCTGCGTTCCTGCTTTGAAAGCCTGGCCGTTGCTCCGTTTACCTGCCGTGGCGGGCATCCGTTGCAGCCTGATCAACTTTTCTTGGACTTCTTAATTCGTCCTTTTTACTTCATGCTTCCGCGGCGGGAGCAAGCCAGCCCAAGCAGAAGGAAGACTGACATTGCGCCAAGCAGGCGCCACAAGCGATGAACCGTAGAAAGCCGGAACGCGCCATCGGGCTTTCCGCATCAGTCAATAATTGCTCGACTCGTATTTCACCGTCGATTTGAGGATCTTGGGTTTGCCCGATTTATCGAACCCGAGCAGAACAGTGCGCGTCGCACCCGCGGTATGGCCGGCGCCATCGATCGTGTTATCGATGGTTACAAGCAGCGAACCATCTTTGTTCCACTTCTTCGCTTCCTCCCAGTTATTGGCCGCGACATGTGGATGTTGTTTGCCTGCCCTGATCCTCGCCGGAATCTCCACTGTGAAATCGGGGATCTCGATCTGCTGGAACTTATCGCCTTTGAGAAAATAAACCCTCACGTCCTGGTTTGGATGGCCCGTTCTGGTCATGAGCGCGAATCGTTTCGAATCCGGTGCCCAAAGAACCTTGTAACTCACTGAGCTCATATCGTCATCAGCGATGTGTTGAAGGACCTTCTCCGTTTTCTTGTCGATCAGATCGATCGTTTGTTGGTCTTCACCACGACCGATCAGAAAGGAAAATTTTTCGTCAGGCGACGGAAAATCGACTTCTTTTGTAATGGCATCTTCCGTATGGCTGACCGACGGAGCCGGTGAAGCCGTTGATTCCTCGGCACTGACTGTGTACACGATAGTCGCAAAAATCGCCGTCAGAACACAAACGGCGAACCAACTAGTGAGCTTCACGTTTCGGTTCTACCAATCCCACCGTCCTGTGACAAACCACAAATCCTGAAGCCTGCCATCAACAATCGACCCTCTATCATAAGCCGCTTACGATGCATGAAGTGATGCAGCTGTAGGGGCAGTCGTGTCGGCTGCGAGCAGCTGTAGTGGCGGCTGTGTCAGCCGCATCTTGTAGCAGCCCGCCTTCGCCTGCCTAAAGCTTGCTCGCCGTGGCGAGTGGCAAGAACTTGTGGAATCGGTCAGCCGCAAGAACTGTAGCCCGCCTGGTTAGTTACCCGCAGCGGCGGGCAAAGAATTTCGGAGTTCGGAGTTTAGGCCTGACCCCATTTTCTTCCCTCCTGTGCAATTGTTTCAATATTTATCGTTCCTACCAGCAATTTTTCGCGGGTTACTACAAAAACTTCGCCGAGCTTTGCGTTGAGCATCATTTGTTCCGCCTCCGCAATCGTCTGGTCTTCGAAGCAATAGGCATTGTTTTCTTCGATGTGTGCTTCTACCAGTTCTGTCTTGGGGTCGTGTCCGAAACCACCCACGTTCCGGTTCATTTTGTTTTTCGAGAGGATACCCAATAATTCGCCGCGTTGATCGATTACAGGTGACGAATCGATTGCCCGCGCCTGCATTTCGTCTAAAGCCGCTTTTACAGAAGCTTGATTAGAAATGCTCTTCGCAGGCTCGATGATGTCCTTAACTGTGCGCGCTTCGAAATTCGCGCCTCCGAAGTAGTTAGGTGTTATCTGCTCCATAGGCTTAGGGTTCCGACGTCGGTTTGAGTATGGGATTGAAGGTTGCAGGGAAATCAAAGACAACCCCTGGGAAGGCATAGCCGCTCTGCGCAAAGGCGGGCTCCGTTACGTCGCCCCTCAATTTGCTTCCCTTACCTGACCCGACCCACGCTGTGTGGATCGGGTCCGATAGATTTAACTTAAGCTTTGGCGCCGACCGCTACCGGATTCACGACGGTGGGTCGCGCACTAAAGAATGAATCCAACTGCGCCGCGAGTGGTGTCGGCAACTTGGCTTTCAAGAAACCAAGCGTCACTTGCACAGTCTTCTGCGCTTTTTCCTCACTGATTCCAGTTTTCTGGACGATTACGTTAATTAGTTCTTTCATAGTGCTACGAAGATCGCTCTCTTAACGTGCTCGCGCGCGCAACATCTTGTCGAGATTGGACCGTTTCTTACACCCGCCTTTTATCTATCATAAGCCGCTTATGATGCATGAGCTGTACCCGCTGTAGAGGCGGCTGTGTCAGCCGCAGAAGTCTGTAGAGGCAGGCGTGTCGGCTACGATCTAACTACAGCCGCTGTCGATGACTGCGGCCTTCAGCTTTCAGCGCTCACCTCTCAACTAATCGACCATCGACCTTCTATCGTAAGCCGCTTATGATGCATGAGGTGCACTGCTGTAGTGGCGGCTGTGTCAGCCGCGGTTGCAACCGCTGCCGATTCCTGGGTTCCTGCCCTCCTGATTAGATTCTTCTTCGAGAGCAGATAAACCAGTCCGAGCAGAAGCGAGAAACTTAGGCCTTCCGTCGCGCCTCGGGTCGCGGCATCTTTAATAGCTATGACCGTCCAAAATCTCTCGGCGCAGACGCCTTTTATCACGAAAGACGGCTCGACTCGGCCCGGGCGATGCGATCCTCATCCCTCCCGGCGCGTGGCACACGATCAAGGCTACAGAGCCACTTCGGTTTCTCTGTTGCTGCGCACCGCCTTATGCGCACGAGGATACGTATTTTGAATAACCGGTAGATCGACGGTTTGAAAGCCCGGCCGTTGCTACGCATCCGTTACGGCGGCCGACAGCGCACGCAGCACACGAATTCGAAGCGAAACTCAAAACGGAGAAGGAAGAAAAAGCGAGAAAGTCGGTTCCGCAGTTCTAACGAATGTTCAATATTTAGATCTGACCCTCGGATTGTCCCCCGCAACACAAGCGTGCCGGGGTCTCAAGGTCGAAGCCGTGAGGCAATATCCGGGCGAACTCTGGCAATAAACGCCCAGCATCAGAGCAATACGTGTGTGTACTTATGAACATCAAAGAAACGACCAGAAATCTTTTCTCGTGTTGAGAAATCAAGGAAGGCCGAAAACAAGAAAGCACACTCAAACATTCTATGAACGCAAAACTCATATTTTCCTTAAGTTGGTTAGCTGCGGTGGCGTTAACCGCGTCGCCAGTAAACGCTGGTCCGCGGCGTGGTGGTGGCGGCCATGGCCATGGGCACATGTCGATGCAGTCCCGAGGCGGAGCGACATTCAGCCGCGGCGGCAACCGGAGCGGTCGCAACTGGAGCGGCGGCAACGGGAGCGGTCGCAATTGGAACGGTCGCAATTGGAGCGGCGGTAACCAATTCATCTTTACTGGTGGATTTGGTGTTCCGTATTACGGCTACGGTTCTTACCCCTACGGTTACTACAACCAGCCCGCTTACGGATACGGCTACTACGGCAATCAAGGCTACGGCTACGGTTACTACAACCAGCCCGCTTACGGCAATCAAGGCTACGGCTACAGCAACGGCAACCAAGGGTATCGCTACAGCAACGGCAGCCAACGGCAGGCGCAAAAAGCGCAAATACGTGAGCGAAGCAGACGCGATCAAAACGGGAGATAGGCCCGCGCCCATGAGTCACTATCCTCCGCGGCATATACTCGTACCACATTGACTTAACTGGTCGAATGGATAGCGGTTCCCTTACAAGCGCGTTCTTGTTTACTTGATATTCTTCCGCTAACGAAAAGGCGCGAAGAAGGAATCAAGCTGCGACCGGTACCGAAGCAATAGCCTGGGCTATGCAACGCCACGTTGACTTTACGGATTGCAAGACGAGCCTTTCTCATCATGGGTGACAAATCTCCGAAAGCGAATCAGAAGCACAAGGCACAGCAAAAGGCGAAAGCCAACAGCGCAGCTCAGAAGAAAGAGCAAGCCTCAGCCGCCAAGGCGGCGCCGAGAAAGAAGTAGGGGGACGCTGCCAAACAGCAATTAACCTTGGTTCGTTAGGAGATTCCGTCCGGCTCAGCTGGCGCGAGGACGCCTTGCAGCGCTTCGTCAATGGCAAGGCTCAGTGTGAACCGACCGAGCCGACCGAAGGACCAACAGATTTTCCGCGAATAAGAAGGTTGTAACCAGCCGAGATCACACGCCGCGCTCCTTCGCCAGTTCCCGGGTCGCTGCGAAGCGGCTCGTCGTGGACGCTTTGCTTAACCTCGAAGGTACGGATCGGTTTGGCGGGATCGGTGGTTTCGTAAATGTAAGTCGGCATCGTCACAATCTACTGGTAAACGGACCGGGCGCATTCCTTTTCGGGAAAAGAAAAATTCTTCGCCGACGAATAACATTAGGTAACGAGCGTTTAATTAGCGCCGAAAGCGACCGGATGCGATAAACGTCCGGGCCCATTTTGCACGCAACCGCTAACCAATAGCGGCTCTTGCCGCTGAACGTTTAGATACGACCCTTTTTCTTCCCAATCTAATTAAATGTCCCGGCATCAGCAGTTCACGTCCTCGCGCCCTATCGTATTTCGGTGAGCGTCGAGCGAACCGCGTCCTTGATTCTATCTGCCGCGGGTAGCCACCGCTCAGGGCGAAAGCTGCGTCCCTTCGAAGGATCCTGTCCGCCAAGGTCGAGTGTCGAAATTTGCTTCAAACTCTCCAAAAATCGATCGCGAACTCTCAATTGAACCTCGCTTTGATCTAGCCAGTTAAAGTTCAGCCATAGTTCGCCGTCTGAAAAGACCGACAGGATCGAACGCGGTATAGCGGGCGGAAACGTCACGCTGAAGGAACCGCGCTCAGTTCCTGTACCCCATTTGAGCACTGCGCCGGGAAGGGTTCGACAGAATTCATAGAATGCTAGAGCCGCCTTTGCGTCCGGAGCTTTTAGTTTGGCCTGGAGATCGGCTGTGAAGTCCTCCTCGTTCCACGCACGTCGTTCCCCGCTCTTCTTTAGCGTCACGGTCTTTTTGATACGTCGAGCCTGTTCCGTATAACCCCACAACGTCGGCACAACGACGCGGAGTCCATTTTGGATGAACTGTCTTGCTTCAACCAAGCAAACTTCGGTTCTTTCCATTTGGCTATTAAGGAAAGCAACAATGCTTCGCAGCTCTGGCGGAGACTCCTCCATAAAGAACACTAGTCGGATCTGTCCTTGAGTGATGTTGTTTTGAATGGCGTCTAAAAAGGTTTCCAGCGACCGGCCGGAACTTGGCTGTACGGTGGCGATATAGCTCTCAATGTCGATACCGCGATTGCGCGCCTGTTCTTCGAGGTACTGAGTGAGCGTGTCTTGATTAAGATAAAATGAAGCGTTCGCCGCATAATCAAACATTTGGCCGATAACCTCGCGTCGTGCACGAGTGTCTCTGAATCGCTTGCACTCAATGAGTGTAGGAATTCCGTCCTGATCGACCATTAGGAAGTCGAGACTCCAGCGGCCCTCAGCAGTGCCGGGGTCTTCTACCATCATCTCGCGCTTAACGAGCAGCCATCGACGCGGATCGTCTGGATCGACCTGGTCACCCGGAATCAAATCCAGATTCTTTTCGAGCAAATTTTGGAGTTCGCTCTCTTCGTTCTCGCAGTGAATGTGGTTGAAAGGAACCGTTTTTCCATCAGGGGCTACGCTGTAAACTTTCTTCATTGTACTACGTTCGTGATACCATATCGAGGGTCATCGTTTCAAATCACTCGCGATTTCGGCGAATTGGACAAGCGCAGCTTGAAGATCTTCGACGATTTCGATGGCGATGAGTTTCTCGGTAGGGATCACAAAAGATCAAATGGCGTAACAATCCCGATCAACCGCCCGTTGTGCGAGCCGTCCTCCGTGACAAGAAGTGGCCAACCTGGAGAGTTGGGTATGAGGTTCGCAATGAACTCATCGCTTCTAACGACGTCTGCATCGGTCAAACGCAAATTGTGTTGTTTTACCGCTTCTTCGACCGTCAGGGATAGCCGCGATTTTCGTACTTCATTTGTTTCCATACGAGTGATGGCAACGATTGCTTCGTCGGATACTAAGCCAGCGAGTTATGAGGACCGGTAAATAGGAAAACGAATTGCTGAGCATTATTCTGCGTACGTGGGCTAATTGATGCCACGGTTCTGCGATAACCAGCGAACTGACCATTATCTGCTCAACAGAAGTTAATTCGTGCAGAGTCGCTTCTTCCAGAAGCAGGAAAAGCTCAACTAGCTGATCACTGCGATTTCTTATCCACGCACCATCGTGGACTGCCATGTTGCGGGCCTCAAGCACCGCTTCGAAAAGCTTTCGAGCTCTTCGCCTTGTCTCGTTATCTTCTTTCTTTACCAGCGCTAGGATTCTATCTCGGCTACGACCAAGCCCGACTCCAATGGGTGCGCCAGCAAACTGTCCTATGTGTTCAAGACCTAACGCAGCCTTTCCGAAAGCTTCGCGATCCTGAAGAACCGTCGCCCGGCACTGTCGAAGGTGCGCGAGGATATTAACGAGTTGACGTTCGGAGATGTTAGACATACCCCCGCGTCAGCTTTCCTCAAAGTAGTCGCTGTCGATTTTCTTGACGCGATACGCGTGCTCTTCGCCTACTCCGATGCCGTGCTCAATCATCAGTTCAGCTAATCTACGGCCGTCGATGAGAATTACTTTTTGATGAAGGCCAGCAGCGTACTCGCGTGCATTTTCATTGAATGCGCTAGTCGTAATGAAAACGCCTTTGGATGCCTTCTTTCCTGCTAGTGCCCCGACGAAACTTTGGATCTCTTGGCGACCAACATTGTTCTTCCAACGCTTCGCTTGAATGTAAATGACGTCCAGGCCCAACCGATCCTCATTGATGACCCCGTCGATGCCTTCATCACCAGTCTTCTGCGTGACGGCCGCAGCCTCTTTGAATGAACCGCCGTAACCCATCGCGACGAGAAGATCTAGGACGACACGTTCGAAGCGAAACGGATCAACCTTCCCGAGCTGCGAGAGCAGATCGGCAATAAGAGTTTCGTTCAACTCACTGAACGCCGCTTCGATACGCTCTTCAGGAGTCTCGTCCTGTACCTGATCAGTACCGTCTGCCGCTCCATCTCCACGCTCACGCCGTGCAGCCCGCATCTGCTGATAGAAAGAAGTCCACTCAGGAAACTGATCGAAATCTTTTCTTTTGAGCTGAGTCGGATTCGTGCCAAGGAATTTTCGGCCTGCTTCTGTGATCTGAAGAGTTCCAGTCCGCGGATTGTCGGCTAATCCCGCTCTCCGCAAACGAAATCCTGCCCAGCCTAACCGATGGCGCAAATACGTAGCCTTCACCTTGGGCAGCCGCTGGGCCCGTTCTTCCGGCGTGAGATGAAACTTCTCTGCCATTTTATCCGCTAGTTCGCTCTGCGAATGTTCTTTGCCGTCTGCAAGAATTTGCAAAATCGGTAACGTCATCTCGTCGTATTTCGGGATAGCCATACTGTCAGTTATTGGATGAGATGTGATTTCGGTTCGCCAAGCAAGCTTATCTCCGCTGGAAACGTTTGAGACGTACGTACGATTCCGCCGTGACTAGAATTGATCTTAAGACCTCTTGGTAGTAAGGATTTTGGAGGCGAGACGAGATCCCCAGCTGACTGGTCACCACGGTTTGGCTAATTTGTTTCTCTTCTCAACTGCATTCAAGACTCTAGCACAGCTCTCCCAGTCAAGGTTTGCGATCTGGTTGTACTTCGCCTCGAATGGATGCTTTTTGGGCATCGCGCCGATTTTCTCTTTAGCTTTCTCGGTCGCGCCAACAGCAATGTCGATCCACACGTCCTCTAGCGTGTCAGGGATCTGGCCGAACATGCTGTGAATGTCCCAAAGTCGGGAGGATAGAAGTTCGTGCACGCGATCCTCAACCGAACCGCGATAGCGCATATTGTAGACGAAGACACGATTGCGTTTTTGGCCGATTCTCTGGATACGACCCTTCCGTTGCTCCAAACGTGTTGGGTTCCACGGCAGATCCAGGTTTATCAGGGTGCCTAAGCGCTGGAGATTGAGCCCTTCGCTTGCTGCGTCCGTGCCGATAATCAAGCGAATCTCGCCGGTGCGAACCATTTGTTTCAGCGTTTCACGCTCTTCTGCCTGCCTAATTCCGCCGGTATATATGGCCGATTTACCTGCACCGGCATAAACGCCAATACGCTCTTGCTGGAACTCGTTGATCGACAGCTCACGCGCTAGCCATTCCACCGAATCGTAGTATTGCGAGAAGATGATGCAGCCAAGTTGCAACCAGCTCTCGGGTCCGGCCGCAGCATCGCCTTCCCGCAATAACCGAACGACAACTTCATATTTGGGATCGCGTGTCCGGTTCATTTCGAGAACCTTGACGAATCTTTCGAGGACATCTCGTTCTTCTGGCGAGAGGGTCTTAAACTCCGAACGAACAAGCGCGGCTTCATCTTCCGATTCGTCTTCATCTGTGACGCGCTCCCAATCCTCCAGCATTTTGTTTGCTGTATTCCGGCCGGCGACGATTGTGCTGCCGAGTCGGCGCAACAGTAGTGTTTTCAAAAAGCCAGCGCCGCGTGACCGCTTCCCGACGAGCTCGCAGAACTCACCCGCCAGGTCGTAGGCTTGGGCGAGATAATCGTTCAATGGAATCGCCTCCTCAGGCTTTTCACCAAGTAAACGCACTTCGACCGGATCCAAGTATGGCAGGTTCGTTTCGGGATTGATTTCCGTTTCGAGAAACTCACGTGTGCGGCGCACGATATGACGAATAAATGGGTTGTACTTCGCACCGTATTCTTTTCTCAAGTCGCGGAGCCGCTGAATGTCCGCTTGCCGCAAATCTGCCAAAGCGCTTCCGGGCGCGACGGCTTGATCGTCCCGCATTCGGAGCGAACGCCGCACGATTTCAATCGTCCTATGTTCCCAGCTTTCCGGAATCGGATTACGAAACCACTCCCAGAATTCCTCCACAGATTCCGGCAGCGAAGCCTCACCAGTAACCACCGGTAAACAAAGCTGCGCACGACGCCATCGGCTCGCTACGGTATTCCCTAGCACGAACTCATTCCCGATCGCGAGCGCGTCAAGCAGGTCCCACACTTCAACCGGATGAAGCTGTACGGGGGTTGCTGTTGCTAGCAGCATGCTTCTCGTGCGGCGTGATATTGCGTGAAGGAATTTTAGCAAATTGTTCGGCTGCGACGGCTCCGAGAGCTCGTCTGGAGCGCGGTTCTGCCGGCGCGCACGATGGGCTTCATCCACAATCACGCATTCATAATCCCTCGTCAGCAGATGCTCGGCGGCCTCGGATTGATGTGTGATCAGCGATTGCGAGACCAAGCCGACAGCACGCGGGCAACTCAAAATGTCTTCGCTCGCTTTCGCTGGATGTGTGACTTCGTGTTCGTCGACCCATTCGCCATTATCCCAAACGGCGGATGGCATATCGAGCATCTGAAACATTTCGTCCTGCCACTGCCAGAGCAATGGTTTCGGCGTGATAATCAGCACGGGTTTGTTGCCCCACAACGCCATTAACATCGCCGACATAGCAAGCTGTAGGGTTTTGCCAAGGCCGACCATGTCTGCCAAAACAAACCGCGCACCGAATGGTCCGCGGTGCGCGTCAAACGCACGTTGCACGAAGTATTTTTGGTGCGCCCACAGCCCAAATTCTTTCCGGTAGATTGGCGTCTCGATGATCGGCGCGGCTGCGTTAGGATGTTCTGCGTTTTTCCAATCGTTAGGCGTCGCAATAACTGAGCGCCGCGCGAGGCGTTCGACATCTTCGATGACGGCTTCGGCCAACGGAAATGCTTCATGACAATTCCACAGAGCATCAAACTCCCGCTGCACCCACTCGACCGCGTCATCAGAATCATCCTCCCAGATCAGCTCGTAGTTAAGACTCCACGCATTGCGATGGTCGTTTGCGCTTCCCATGAAGGAAGTCTTTGTCCCGTCCTTGCGAGTGATCACGCCCGCCTTGCCGTGAATGAGGCCAAAGCGGTAAGAGGGTAAAACTTTCACGACCATCTTACCTGAACGGAGAAACTCACTCAGCCTAACGAATCGATCTTTTCCACGTCGGTCGCGTTCGCTGATCGGATCAGAGGTACACCATTCCTGGCGAATCGCCGCATTTGCTGCACGCGCTGAGTGAATGTCATCAGCATCCAGTTCGGAATTGCAGACGATGCGCACGACGCCCGACATGGATTCGACCTGCTCGCCTGCAATTTCGAGGATCGAAGACGAAAAGTAACCAGCGATGCGGTCATAGGAGCTTGCATTCGCCAAGCGCTCGGTGAGAAATGAGTGGCCGAGCGGCTGCTGCCGTGACGAAAACCTGCAGATCACGCGCGCAGGATAAAGGAAAGACGAATGATAACCAAGCTCGCGCGGTTTACGCGAGTTGCTGCCGGCGCGCAGCCATCGTTGCGAACTGGATTGCAGCGGAAATCAACGTTCTCAACAGTGGCGAGCAGTTCCGGAACTCGATGCGACCATCCAAGATCTCCGGATGGTTCTTAACAAGCGTGCCGAATAGCGCATTACCGAACGAATCAGTCATGTTCGTCACGCCAGACATGTCAATAACGACATGGTCACCTTTGACTATAGCTGGCTCGACTTCAGCAAAACGGAATTCATTAGCTCGTTCTCCATCCGCGAGAAAAGTACCGAATCGTTCCTTCATGGAGAAACCAGAATTCATGTGAATAGTTTCGTATCGGCGGGCTTTTCTGTCAATCCGAGCGCGTCCCACGCCAGTCGACGCAGCTTCAGGTAATCGTCCACTTGGCTTCGCTGGAACGCCACGCCCACCACCGTACCGTGCACTGAAACCTCCGCCGGAAATGTGCTCGAAATTTCTGGCCTCAGTCCATCTCGATACCACCATGCCTTACCCGACGCCAGAAAGAAGTGCCCATAAGATTGGGCCGCCATGAACCGGATCATCGTCAATCCGACGCCCTTGTTTGCGGTTTCACCGTAGGGTCCGGTGCGAAGGTGAGCTTTGCTCGATCCATACGGTGACATGGCCAGCTCAAGCACCTGCAGGTCGTTCATCCCCTCCTGAAATCGTGGCGAGTCGGTACGACGAAAACTTTCGCGTAAGCCGATACCACAATCTGCGATGCCGATGCGTGACATTTCATGCTTCTTAAAGGATTGGGCGCAGACGAAGCCGACCCGTTCCGCATGCTGTTTTACATTGGCAATCACTTCACCAAGCGAATATTGCGCGAGCTGAAATAATTCGTCCTCTTTACCTCGCGTCAAACAGCGAGCCAATTCAGTCGCCATTTCATCATTGCGAATCGAAACGCCGCCAATTGGAACTTCCCGAACCGGCACAAAAGCGTCTTCTGGATCGCGTCGAGCAAAATCTTCGTCCAATTCGACTCCTAATCGCTTGAAGAAGTCTATGCGCTGCAGGTATCGCAAATTGTCGCACTTATTGAGGCCGCATAGCCGGACTTTTCCTCCATTTGAGGTTGCGTAGTCGATGCGGGCGATAAGTGAGGTAACAGCGACGGGTATGTAAAAACGACCGCGTGAAAAATCGATCTCCAAATCGTGATCATCGGGAACTTGCCAAATCGTCGTTAAGAATTTCGGCAAGTGCTGTTCAAACACTGCTGGGGGTAACTTAACGCCTTGCATCTAAACGCTATCGTTATCAACAGCGCCTGCGAGCAGCGCTGCAGATTTACCATCGCGCTCCCACGCCGGGATCGTCACCTCCAGCCGTGCGAGGTAGAGCAGCACTTCGATGATCCGTTTTCGCTCGTTCCAGTAGTTCTGTATTTCACTGCGCAGCCACACGCGACCGGGCTCAGCGTTGCCTTCGGCGGCGGTCACTTCACGCACGGCGAACAGGACGTGCCGCACGAGCGAATCGGCGAATGGATCGTTCGGGTCGCCAAGCAGTTTTTTGCCAAACTCGCTCGCGGTTTTCAACCGCGTCTCGTTCGCCTTCCCAGACCCGAGCAGCGATTTGTAATCGCGCAGGCCGAAGCCTCGCGCCAGCTCCTGGTAAGCCCCGGTGCGAAACTCGCCGTGGCTTTCAAGATCGAGGCCTTTCAGATAAAAGCGCTCGGCAGGCGCAAGCGTTCGCCAAGTGAATTGATCGAAGCCTTTAGGCACGAGGTGATCAGCTGCAATCTTGACCGCCTGGTCGATCGCGCGTTCGATGGGCGATTTCTCCGCGCCGCGCACCCGTGGCTTCGACAGCTCGTAGGCGACATTGATGTCCTCGATCTTCGCGTAGCGGGTGAGCACGCGCAGCGCGGCGGCATACGCGGCGAGCTGATAATCGGTGTCGGCGAAATCGGGCGAAGTGGCGTGCTTTTCATCGAGATCTGCCATGGCATCGAGCTGGCGCCGCACCTCGGCTTCCACTTCGGGGTAAACCTCATCGAGAAACGCCGTGTCGCTGCCCATCTGTTTGCGCAACACCAGCAGCACCGTGCCTTGGACGTAGTTCCCGCCTTTCTTCGAGCCGAACGGAGTCTCGGTCGCAATTGTCCAAGCACCGGTAACGCGGAGACCTGCAGCCCAAAGGATCAGCGCTAGATCGGCCCATACGGCAGCGTCTTGATGGGTGAACATTACAACTTGTACGCCTTCGTCGGCCATGTTCGCCGTTAGGCGCGAATAGCAATTCACCATACTGTAGCGGAAAGCGTCTCCGACTCCTGTGACTGCGAGGGCGCTTCGGCTCTCAGTCGGCGACTCTGGGAAAACGTGTTTAAGTTCGTACGAATACCAACACAGAAAAAAATTCGAAAGCTCGTGATAATTTATCGCATCGGCGTACGGCGGATCAGTTAGCCAGATATCAGCTGAAAAGGTAACTTCCCGACAGTCAGCACTCGCGACGCGGAATAGACCACGTACTGGTGCAGAAGAGATGGAATAAAACCATGACTCATCCAGACGTAGCAATCCTCGCGTTCCATATGTTGCTAATGTGTTCAGCGCTTGGTTTGTGAAAGTCTGGACAACCTTCTCGTGAGTCGCATCGGTCCACCATCGCGATAGACGACTATTCCAGTCTGCGCATTTTCCGATTCCCAAAATGTAACCCACTCGTGTCGTTTCGGCGGCAGAACGAGTGAGCGCTAAAGCATTAAGGCTGCCGGTGATTAGCAGCTGGCGCGGATTGAAAAGATGATGCCAGTGCGTCCAGCCGCGCTCGCGGATCGGCTGATCGGTGTTGTAGCCCGGCTCGATCACCATTGACGGCAGAACGCCTTCCTTCTGCCAGCGCGCGAAGCGTTCGCGCAGCAGCCGCAGCGTTTCTTCTTCGCGCGCGAGATCGTGCTCGCTCGGCGCACGGTATTCGCGGCGCGTGTCCCACACCGTCTCGCCTTTTGCGTTCTCGCGCTGGAAGGCGGTGATCCAGCGCACGCAGTAGAGCCGCTCCTGAAATGCATCTTGGGGCCGCGGCGCGACATCGTCGTTTTCCCAAAGTCGCAGCCCATTCGCGTGATAATGCGCGCCCTGCACCTTGCCCTTCACCGCGAAGCGCACCTGATCGATCGACGCCGGCTCTTTGCCTTGCGCGCGCAGCTCGGGATGAATGATGTAGCCGTCCTTGATCGTGCCCGTGCGCGCGGCGGCGATCTCCGCATCCGAGACATTGGATTCGATCGCGATGTCGTAGCGCTTGTGCTTCGCGTCCGGCACGAGCTTCGCCACACAGCGGCTTTTTTCCCCAATTACCCACGACGGCGCGAGCGGAACGCGCCAGCCGGTCTCGGGGCAGATCACTTCCACACAATAGAGGTAGGCGTCCGCGCGCGGCACTTGACGATGAATCTGTTCGGTCGTGATCTCACCGGCTTGGAACCGGGCGACGAGCCTCTTCCATTCGTTAGGCGAAACATCTTCGGTGCAATGCTCGATGCCCCAGGCGGTAACTTGTCGATCTACCGCGTCGTAAATTTCGTGTTGCGCCTTGCGCACCTGCCCGGCGACTTTTTCGCCGCCGCCGACGATGTTGAGCGCGGCCCAGGTGAGCAGCGCGGCCACCGGATTGAGGTCAGAGCCATAGGCGTCACAGCCGATTCGCGCTGCTTCGAACGGAATCGACCCGCCGCCGCAAAACGCATCGCCCACGCGCGGCACATGTCCGAAGCGCCGCTCGCCCAGCTCGCGTACCAGCTCCGGCAGCGACTTCGCGCACGTGCCAAGATGGACGTTGATTTCGCTCCACGCGTCTTCCGAAGGCCCATCGATCTGCTCCGGGCGATCGCAGCGGGCGATCTGATCTTCGTATGGCTGACGGAGAAAAACCCGGCGCTGCAATTCTTCAACAAATTCCGAGAGTTCGCTTCCGATTCGATCAGCTTCTCCAGTCGCGCCGTCTAAATCCATTTTACTTCCGCAAGTGCGCAGTTTTTTCACGCGCTGCTTCGCTGCGTTGAGAAGATCGACAATTTTATTCCACTCGCGCATCTCACTAGGGGTCGCGAGCTCTGCGAGCTCTTTCATGCTGAACCGTTTTGTCCATCGGCGCAGCAGCCCTTCGCGATCCATTGTTAGGATCTTCAAAAAGATTTCGCGATCGCGCTCAGGATTACTCGAGACCGGCATGAGCAAACCGAGAATAGTCGCGCGGCAGAGAATGAGCGGCTTGCGCCCCCACCATTTGCCCAGCCCCGTGAGCGTCTGCGATTGGTTCGCCTTCCGCTCTTTGTAAGATTCCTTGGAAAGACGCGAGACCGGAAACTGCGTCTCAATAAAGCTGCGCGCAGGATCAGACATGTTCCTCCGCAGCTTCGCGGACTAACGAAAAGAATTCCTCGCGATGTCGATCTATTTCGCCGCCGACTGGATTTTCTGTCAGCGCAAAACGAATCGCTTTGCGCCAGCCGCGACCGCGCCCGGTAATCGCGTGACCCGTGGCGGCGTTGGTCATCGTGTAAAGCCACCAGCGTTCTTCGGGCGCGAGCCCCTGCCAGTTACGAATCGCGGTTGAAATCAGTGAAGGATCGGCATCTTCAATCGCCCACGCCAGAAGAACGAGTTCCTTACCAAGCAGTCGCGAAACCGGCGTCTCCGTGCGCGACCACTTGCCCGCCGGTAGTCCGCGCTTGCGCAGCCGTGTGTTGAATTCCGTTTTCACTGGCTCCGCGATCGCGTCCCATTTCACTGGCGAAAGCATCACGCGCACTTTGTTGTCCTCCTGTCCGAGCGCGAGACTGAGTGCGCGTTTCTCCGGAAATTCCTCAACGGCGAGATGTTCAGAGATGGTCACCTTGTCGTCTTTGCGCGCGGCCATGCAGACGACGAAGTGATGTTGCGAACGCTCGGGTTGAAATCCAAAGCCCTGCGCTTTGGGCGGCGATGATGTAGCCTGTGCGACCGGGCTCATGCTGCTTTCTTCGCCTCCTGAGCAATTTCGTTTGGCTTGATGTCGATCTTTGCTTCCGCCAGCCAATCCAGCAGGTGCTGGCCGCGCTCAAAAAAGAGCGCGGCAGTTTGAAGCTCAGCCTGGCCTTCAGTCATGATCTCGCGCAGCAATTTCAACAGCGTCTCAATCTCAGCGCCATTCAGCGGGAATTTCTCATCAGATGTCGCCTCAAGCCAGTGCCTGCCGGCAACGGTCGCGCGAATCCCGAGCGCTTTCGCCTGATGTTTTTTGATCAGGCCTAACAAGTCATAGGTCGCTTTCGTTTCACGCGCTTCCTGAACGCGCCGCCACGTCACAGGCAAATTCGGATCAATGTGGACTTCCTCCGGTCGTTCGGGAACGGGAATCTGAAGTTGTTTCGATTCGACTCCGTTCTTCTGCGCGACCGCGAGGATGTAAACCGCGCCCTTTGGAACAAGAAATGGCTCTTGATACGTACCACCGGCTTGTTTCGGATCCGATCCATCTGTCGTGTAGAGAATCTTCGCCGGCGGGCCAGATTGAAGCTCGCACATCAATCCTTTTCCCTGTTGAAAGAGCCGATACTTGAGCGTGATCGTATTCTTCCAGTGAACCGCCGGCCCGGTCGCGTGCGCTCCAGTTGAATCAACGGCCAGGAATGTGAGATGCAGTTCCTTCGTGGGGAAGTTCTGAAGATCGGGGACTTTGGCGCTGCCTGTCGTCGCCTCTGCGCCCATCTCATAGTAAACCGTGTCGGCGTGCACGGGCGTAATGCGCAGAGTGACTTCGCCTGTATCATCGTTGCGTTTTAATTCCTGAACACGAACGGACGTGTCGGGTTCTGGGAACGGGCCCTTGTCGATCAGACCACCTTCTTCGCGCCATTGGCCCTCCATAATCATGCGCGTTTTGAGCGTGTCGAGTGCGGTCGGAATGTGCCATTGCCAGCGCGTGTTCGTTGCGGCGCGTTTTTTAATCTCAGCCCAAGCCATCACCTGCTGCGTGAACAGGCGTTGCTCGCATTTCTTGCGGAACGTGTCGCTATCAATGTCGTTGGTGAACTTTTGCTTGCTTGCGAGCGCTTCTTTCACCTGTTGCTCGCCGTTATATTTGTTGTCGGCGAAATTCATGAGGAAATCGGCCGTGAGCAGCGCGTCTGGGCCGGGGTAGAAAAGCTGCGTGAAGCTCTCCCGGGCTACGCTGAGCATGCGCAGCCGAACCTTCTCCGAGATGTCTCGCGCACTTTGAAATTGCGGGTCCTTCTCCGGAATTTTCTCCGCACTCATTTCGGCTACGATGTGATCGATCGCTTTCAGTTCGGCCGCGGTGTCGAGCAACTTGTCTGAGGTCTCGCGCTCGCCAGTGAGGAAGCAGACGCGGTTCTTCCACGTAGTCTGGTCCCAAAATTTTCGGAGATCGTCAAGCAACCCACCGGCAGAAGCCGATTCTGCGATAACAAGCGTGACCTTGTCCTGCTGCAGCTCGATCTCGTCGACGGGAGGAAGCGCCTTGACGATTTGATAGCAGTCGCTCACGGCCGGCTCGAAAATATCGGCGAGAAAACTCTGCAATTGTTTAAGCCGAATCTCTCGCGTATAAGCCGCCGCCGTCGTGTTCAGTTTTGCAATGAGGTTCTGAACATTCTTGAAGAAGAGCCGACCCTCACGGTCGCTGTGGAGATACCACGCGGTGGTCGTTAGGACGCCGAGCACGTCCTTGGGCAGGCGGGATACATCGCGACCCGGCCGGCACAAAAAGGAAATAGCTTCGGTCAGCCTTAAGCCAAGCGTGGCGCCAGATGCTGAACCAAGCGACGCCATTAATAACAGCTTGGCAGCGTCCTGCGCATCCGTTTCCTTTCCCGGCAGCTTCTTGTCCAGGATCTCCGCAACCGCGTTGCCGCCAGCCGCGATGTCGTGGGAGATCGCATTGTCGAGTGTCGGATTGATCGCCTGAATCTCCGCAAGCGTTTCACGGTCGTTTAAATCGACATCGTACGGATGGATCAGCGCGAGTTTCTCTGCGCGCTTGCTCTCCCAAAGTCGCGCGACCACAACGCGCATGAAGCGGATGAGTCCGCGTGTCTGTTGAAATCCCGGATTCTCGCGGAAGCGCGCGTAAAGGTCTTTGAGCGCGAAATGGAATGGATATGAGTCGGCTAGTTGCGTGGCGAAGTGCTCGGGTGACGCGCTAGTGATGTCCATCCGCTTCGCATCCTTAACCGCCTGCGCGTACGCCTTGGCCACCGCGCGAATCTCTTCATCTCCCGGTAATTTTGAAAACAAGCGCGTCCGAAGAATGTAATAGAGCTCATTCGTGTTGAGGGCTACCGGCTCGAGCGTTATTGCGCTTCGACCGACCTCGCCCTCAAAGTTCTGCAATGCCGCGTGCAGCTGTTGGCTCCCGCCCTGATAGGTCGCTCGCAAGTCTGAGATAACGACACAAACATTCGACAACTCCTTCTTCCCTACTGCTACCAAGAGGTTCGCGAGCGCGGTTGCCGTAACCTGCGCGAGGTCTGAGTTACCGACTGTTTTGGATCGCGTCGCTTCGAAGTAAGGCGGCAATTCGTCTAGCAGAATGAGAAGCGGCTCGCCCTTGAGCAGATTAACCCATGCGCTCTGTCCAGGCGCTTGCATAGGGGAGTAATAGTCCTTGAACTGATCCTTCTTACCGAGTTGATCGGCGATACTTCCCCAGATCCCCAACGGTGTATCACTCTCGCGACCGGTAAATCCGACGACGCGAACCTTGCCCAAAGCGTCGCCTGCTTCGTATAGGTCGCCCATCACGGCCTTACGTACACTCGGTTCCTGCGCGAGAAGGCCCAGACTGATCATATTGTGCGTCTTGCCGCCACCCATCGCTTGGCTGAGTACAAACACACCCTGGTCGCTTTTGCCCGAGAACCGGCGGAATGCCTCGCGAAGCAGCCGCTTCATTCCATCGGTGAGAAAGTTCTCTTCAAAAAACTTAGCGGCGTTGATCTGACCTTCCGTGAGATCAGTGATGTCGAGCACGACATCACGCCGCTGCAAATCAAATACGCTCTTGCGGGGCTCACAAAGATCAGCGAGCGACTTCATCGGGTGCATTTGTTCTCCGGCGCTGGAAAAGCTCAGAGCGCGAAGAATAGCAGGAAATTAGGTCTGGGAGAAACGGAAAAACATCATCAGGAACACGGCGACCCAAAAAATCCAACTGTGGTGCACTCGCTTCCAGCGAGGTGATGGATGCCAAGACGAAAAGTTAGAAGGAAGAAGGAAGGACGTAAAGCTTCGCCACGTCCCCAGGCGAGATAGAGGTGAGGGAGAACCGCACGGCGCGCGAAGCGCGCAAGTAAGAAGGAAAAAGGAAGAATTAGGAAGCAGGACAGCGGAATGCCGAATTCGGATTTCGGATCGCCGCCGCGTTCGCTAGCCCTGGGCCATGGCGCCCACGATCAGTGATTGGTGATCGGAGGTCAGAGATCAGACGTCAGAGATTCGTGGTCAGTGCATCGCGCAGTCGCGGTGGCCTTCGATTGAAACTCGTTCGGCTCCCACGCTCACTCGCTCCTACCCTCGTCGCTTTACCTTGATCACTCGCACCGCCCGGTGCTTGCGCCAGCTACCTAGCTGCGTTGCCGTCTACCCGTGCGATTCCCGATCGCACGTGTTCTATGTCGCTGATCCCATCAGCTCCATTCAATTATGAGCTTTTGCTTCCAGCGGAATATGGGTCGTGACGAGCTCGCGCAAGTTCAGCTTTTGACTGGCGTGGTCGATGTCGATCCCGACTAAATTTCCTTCAGCGTCGTAGTCCAATACAACTCCTTCAGAAACTTCCTGGCTCTCGGTACTCTGCTTGTGAGACAGGTCGATATAAAGAGAATCGGTATCTGGGAAATAATTCAGTTTCATGGCTTAAATCTCCGATCCAGGAATGCGTTGTGTATCATCAGTTTATCGGAAAGCGTGATGACTCGCAAGAAGCGCCCGCCAAGCTCGTCCACTCTGCCCCAAAAACGATACCGGTCGTTCCCTTGAAGCTCTGCACGTATGGGTGAGCGAACGACTCGAATGCACATCTCCTTGGTCAGGTACGGTCGCTTGCGCATAACCTGATTCTCAAAATATGGCGTGAACTGATAGTCAGGCACGCTTCGAGTATATTGAAAACGCAACGTGCAGGAAAGAACGTCTAGGCGGAGAAGGAAAAATTAAAGGCGAGATGTTTAAAGGAAAAGCCATGATTCAAAGCGCGCGTATACGTGACGCGCTTGCGCCGGTCGTTACACCGTGCTGCCGCAGGATCGATTGAAATTTCTCCTGTCGCGCGCGCGACGGACGTGACCAATCGAGCCCTTCGACGGTGTTGTATGGAATGAGATTGATTCTGGCCGACAGACGGCGCGCGATCTTGGACAGCCGCTGCTTTCCGTTACCCCTGGGCCATGGCGCCCAAGATCAGTGATTGGTGATCAGCGATGAGCGATCAATGAATTGCGCTTGCATGACGTCGACTCGTCGTCGTAACGGTGTGCCCGTGCAAATTATTGCTCGACTTCGTCTACTTCTATCCACTTCTTTCGGAATATTTGTCAGCGTTGCTAACGCCCAGCTTCCGCCTGGCACTATCATGACCACGGGGACAGCGCACTCGCATTCGGTGTCGATACCCGTCAGCCAGATGGCCCTTTGTCCGGGGACGACCCCCACACCTACGCCTACTCCCAGCACCCGGGGAACAGGCGCTGTTCCTCGGGCGCGGCGACATCCGCCAGGGCGGGCAGGCTCTACCGCGGCTACAGCAACGTCCACCAAGAATGAGCCGAATGGGAGTTCCCTGTCAGACCCGATCGTGAACTTCGATGGCCTGCATGTGGACGAACTGCTCGGCGATGATTGTTCCATTGCCGACTTCGCGTCCGACGACAGCGGAGCTGTGGGTTTCAATCACTATGTGCAGGTGGTCAACACAGCGATGGCCGTTTACGATAAGTCCGGCAACATCGTGGCCGGTCCAATCAGCGGCGAGACTTTCTGGGCGAACCAGCCTGACTGTGGAGGCAACCAGAACTGGAGCGATGCGGTCGTGCGGTTCGATCGATACGCGAACCGGTGGATCATCAGTCGCCCGGGCGGGTTACCGAGCGGGCAAGACTCGTGTGTAGCCGTGTCGCAGACGTCGGACCCGACCGGGGCGTGGGATCAGTACGCGTTTGAGGTCAACAACAGCACCAACCACCTGGCAAGGTATTTCAATGATTACTCGAAGATTGCTGTGTTTTCCGATGCTTACTATGCGACTGCTGATCCGAACAAAATTTTCAGCGGACTTGGCAACACCATTTCGGCGTTCGAGAGATCGGCCATGCTGGCCGGAGATACCGCGCCGCAGTTCGTGACATTCTTTGTGCCGGCGCCGCACACTCCATTCACGCACAGCCATATGCTGGCAGCAGACCTCGAGGGTACCACAGTGCCCGGAACCAACACGCCTGAGTACATTGTGCAGGTGCAAGACGATACGCTCGGGTTTCCCGCAGACCGGCTGCAAGTGTACGAGTTCCGCGTGAACTGGATCGATCCTTTGTCTTCTACGCTTGTGCCGACCGACAGCTTGAGTCCTGAGCCGTTCAACTGCAATGCTTGCGCGGACCAGTTCTGTATCGAGCAGCCGGGCATTCCTAACAAACTGGATTCGCTTTCCTACGGCTACATGATGCAGCGCCTGACGTATCGTATTTTCGACGATCATCAGATGCTGTTGTTGAATCACACTGTCGCTGCGGACGGCGATCCGGCGCACAATCACGCCGGCATCCGCTGGTACGAGCTTCGTATGGAAACATCCAGCCCGTGGGAAATTTATCAGCAGGGAACTTATGCGCCCGATGCCAATGATCGCTGGCTCGGAAGTATTGCAATGGACAAGAACGGAAACATCGTGCTCGGTTTCCACGTCTCGGGCGCGGAGGAGTTTCCTTCGCTCCATTACGCTGGCCGGCGGCCTGGCGATCCGTTAGGCACGTTGCCGCTTGGCGAGCTGACGCTGTTGGATGGCAATGGCGCGCAACTGAACATCAGCTACTTCGGCGATTACAGCCAGATGACTGTTGATCCGAGTGATGATTGCACGTTTTGGTACACGGGGACGTACTATCCCGAGACTGGCAACGCGGACCATTGGCACACTCGAATTGGTGCGTTCAGATTCGGGAACTGCCGTCCAATTCCATCACCGCGGCCGCGTCCCACCCCGTTTCCTCGTCCGACTCCACCGCAGTGAAAGGACGCAGGCCAAGTTAGAAGTAAGAAGGAAGAGCGGATGTTTGATTTCAGATGTTTGAGGTTTGATGTGAATGCAGAGAAAACCGAAATCGGAAAGCGCAGTGTGCGGGAAAGTAACAAGGGAAAAAGGAAGAATTAGGAAGCAGGACAGCGGATTTCGCACAGACGCCGCGTTCGCTAGCCCTGGGCCATGGCGCCCACGATTAACAAGAGAAAGCTCGTCGCCACGGCGATGGCCACTTTTGTTTCGACAGATAAGTTCATAATTTTCCCTTCAATTATCCCGGCAACCTAGCTTTGCGTCGTTAGGGCGATTTTGAAGGCACGGCCGGCGCCTTGATGTTTACATCGACTTTCTTGCTCTCGCCGCCGCCACCGCCGAAAAATTGGCCGCCGAAGAAGAAGAGCACTGCAGCCACGACGATCACAAAGATCACCAATATGGCCACGACTGCCGCGTTACCGCCCCCACCATTATTATCCGCCATAAAATCGATATCCTCCTGTATGCGCTGATGATTCGCATCTGATCGGCGATGTGAGCGTGTAGGTACGAAAAGTTAGAAGTAAGAAGCACTGGAAAGGTAGAAGGAAGAATTAGGAATTAAGAAACGCGGCCCGATGAAGCAAGGAGCCGAGCCGGAATCGCTCTGTTCACAGTCAGGCTGAAAGCTTCGGTCGACAGACGGCGCGCGATTTTCGCCAGCTCCCGGACCTGCTCGTCGGTGTCGTTGACGCCGGCGGCTAGCTGGCGTCGTATTTGCTCGCAGTTCCTTAGAATTCTCAGTTAATCTAGCAAGGCTTGCGAAATTACGACGAAGAAAAGCTGGATAGAATCCCCGACATGGTGAAGTCGAGCGTATTAATCATCGAAGACGATGATAATAGCCGCCGGGCGATTGCCAACTTGTTCGCGAGAGCGGAGTGGAAAGTCTTCGAGGCCGCCGACGGCGACTCCGGAATCGAACTCGCTATTCGGAACAGGCCGGAAGTTATTTTGTGCGACTTGCTGATGCCAAAATCGAATGGCTTTCAAGTTTGTCGTACCATCCGGCGGCAGCTTCAACCGACGAAGATCATCGTGGTTTCGGGGCGTGATTACGCAGTGGATCGCGCAAGTGCGCTGGAAGCCGGGGCGGACGAATACCTGCTTAAACCAATTACGTGGGAAGTCCTCTGCGATGTGATTGATCGACTTCTACCGGCGATTCCGCGCCGGCCAGGGGCGACGAAATCATCCGAGGAATTCGGGTCGGTGCCGCCGAGATTGAAGTTGTGGGGGGTGCGCGGTTCGCTCCCAGTGCCAGGGCCAGCGACGGTCCGTTATGGTGGCAACACGAGCTGCGTGGAAGTGCGTGCCGACGGCGAAATTATTGTGCTCGACGCGGGCACGGGGATTCGCGGTCTCGGCCTTGCGCTAGAGAAGGAAGTGGGGCCGCAGACGATCAAACTGACCCTTCTGATCACACATACTCACTGGGATCACATCCAGGGGCTACCGTTTTTTTCCCCCGCGTACAACCCAAAAAATCTGATCAGGATCTTAGGTTATGAAGGAGCGCGCGCTGGTCTTAGCACGATCCTCGCCAGCCAGATGGAGACGCCCTTTTTTCCGGTCAGTTTGCGTGAGTTGCCGAGCCATCTCGCTATCGAGGAGCTAAAGGAGATGGAGTTTCACATCGGCAAAGTGAAGGTGCAGGCAAAGTTTGCGAATCATCCCGGTATCTGTGCCGGCTATCGTCTCTTTACCAGCGCCGGATCGATCGCATACCTGCCAGACAACGAACCGTACGAACCTCTCAAACTGCAAGTCGCCCAGAAGGATGGAATTGACGGTGACGAAGCTCGAAATTTTGCCGGGGCCGAACGGGACAAAATGGTAGAGTTTCTCCGGGATTGTGACGTCGCTATTCTAGACGCGCAATATACCGACGAAGAATATGAGCGACATGTCGGGTGGGGGCATAGTTCCCTGAGCAGCGTGGTTCTGCTCGCGCTCGATGCGAACGTCAAAAGGGTTTTGCTTTTTCACCACGATCCCAGCCATGACGATGACATGATCGATCGAATGGTGGAGCAAACGCGGGAGCTGGTTAGGAAAAGCGGAAAGGCAATGGTGATTGAAGGCGCTCGCGAAGGCGTTGAGATCCGGCTCGAGGCAGAATTACCGGCCAGGTGAGGAGCGGAAAAACAAAGAAAGGTAGGTGATCAGTGATCAGCGATTGCGAACTGCATTTCGCCGGCTTGTTCCACTTTTGAGGCTTGCAGAATTTCGAAGCCAACCACGCCACCATCGCAGCCGAAATCAGCAATAACCCCGGGACGAATCTCATCACTTTCCTTCACGCGCGCATCGCGCAGCGGTGGTTATTGTATCTCGCCAGCTCCCGCTGCGCTCGACCGTTACCTCACGGCTTTATCGGCCATGTCGCTCGCCCCAGTCGCTCCATTCTTGTCGTACTCAGCCTTCATGCGCCGCCTTCGTATTTCGCGAACTTCGCCAAGCCTGAGGCGTGACAAGCAAGTCAAACGACAGAGATCAACTGCTATCAACCGCCGACACCTTCCAGTTCGACCCGGCGCATCGTTTCGCTGCCGCCGAAACGTTTTTGGGCATCGAGGATTTCCAGGCCCGCCAACCTGCCTTCACTGTCGTAGTCGGCGGCGATACCTTCAGCCAAATGCTTCGTGGTAACAGTCGTTTCCCGGAACGTGATGCTCAGCGCGTCCACTTCTGGATCGTAACTGATTTTCATGGCTGATCAAAATAGTAGGTGTAAGCCGTGATCACAACTATTTCTCCAGCTTCCTCGACGAAGATCGGGCGAACCTGTTTGGTCGCATAGACTTTGCCATTCCATTCTTTGCCGTAAGGAAAATTCCTTCGGCAATCGAGACGTCCAAGTTCTGCCGCCATCCAAGGGCTCGTTCGAATCGTTTCTTCTATTTCAGGAATGGTAAATCCGCGCTTGCTTGTGTAGCGCAAAGCGTGCTCGGAAAGCCGAATGGGCTTCATCCGCCGAGACTATGATATTGCCGATTTTGATTAAGAAGAAAAAATTCGCAAGACTTCGATCAATCAAGTCGGAAGAAGGAGGAGCGGCAAAAAGGTAGAAGGAAGAAATAAGCGCGCTGAGTGCGCAAGTAAGAAGGAGGGCGCGCGCCAAGCACGCAAGTCAGAAGTAAAAAGGGGAAATTAAGAAAGCGGCTGAATGAAGGGACCGGCGACGGAGGATGGAGAGAGGAGTGCTAAGTGTTTACGGCTCTAAACGCGCCATCAGACCGGCCGCCGCATCTCGCGTTCGGCTTGCTTGGTCTGTAGTCGTAACTGACCGCAGGCGGCGGCAATGTCGTGGCCTTTTTCGCGGCGCAAGGTTGCGGTCACACCGTGCTGCCGCAGGATCGATTGAAATTTTTCCTGTCGCTGGCGCGACGGACGTGACCAATCGAGGCCTTCGACGGTGTTGTATGGAATGAGATTGATCTTGGCCGACAGGCGCCGCGCGATTTTCGCCAGCTCGCGGGCCTGCTCGTCCGTGTCGTTGACGCCGGCGATAAGGATGTACTCGAACGTTATCCTTCGTTTTTTCGCCACGTAGTAATCGCACGCTTCGAGTAAGACTTTGAGTGGATACTTCCGGTTAACCGGCATGATCTGGCCACGCACTTCGTCGGTTGCGCCATGCAGCGAAAGGGCGAGACGAAACTGCGTGGATTCGTTGGCCAGCTCGCGAATTTGCGGCGCGAGTCCGCTGGTCGAAATGGTGATGTGGCGGGCGCCGATACCGAGGCCCCATGGCGCGTTGATGATGCGAATTGCGCGCAGAACACTCTTCAGATTGGCGAGCGGCTCGCCCATGCCCATGAACACGACGTTATCGATTTTTTCTCCGCTCTTCTCTTCAATCGCGATGAGTTGTTGCACGATCTCGCCTGCATCGAGATTACGCGTCAAGCCGTCCAGGCCGCTGGCGCAAAATTTGCAACCATAAGCGCAGCCAACCTGGCTCGAGACGCAAATCGTCCGGCGATCTGAGGGTTGGCCGTAAAGTGCGGGTGACGCTGGAATGAGGACCGATTCGATCAGGTTTTGGTCGCGTAAGCGGAAAAGGAATTTCTGCGTCGTGTCTTTCGAGCCAAGAACGCGGACGACTTCTGTTTTCGGTGTATCAAATTCCGCTTTGAGCTCAGCGCGCAACTCGTTAGGCAAATCCGTCATCGCGTCGAAGGAGGCGACGCGTTTTTTGTAGATCCAATCGGTAATCTGCTTCGCGCGATAGGAAGGCGCGCCGCGTTTTTCTAGAAAATCCGCCAGTTCTTCCAGGATGATTCCGGTGAGCGAGGGATTCACGCGAGAAGCTACCGGAAAAAGTAAAAATTAAGAAGGAAGAATTAAGAATAGAGTGACCGGGAGGAGCGACATAGAATGCTTTGGAGAACGTCGGCGACCAAATCTGCAGGGCGGCGGCCACGATTTATTTGGACTGGCGCGTCGTGTACTGCCCAGCCGCGATTTCGCGCCGGGACTGGTCTAGCTTGGCTTTGACTTCATCCATCAATTCAAGGTGGTCTTCGAGATAGTCGTCGATCCATTCGCGGATCTTTTCTACATCCTCGCGCGACAGCTTTGGAATCGCGGCCTGAATTTCTTTCACCGTGCTCACATCGGGAATTTAGCTGAGATCTTTCCGATGAGAAAAAGGAAAGCGCGCTGAGCGTGGAATCAAGAAGGAAGAACGAAACGCGAGGGATGCACGCCGCAGTGTACTGCGGAAGTAAGAAATAAGGGGGATAGTAAAAACGAAGTAAGAAGGAAAAATTAAGGAGGAAGAAACAGATGTTTGATGGGCGATGTTTGAGGCTTCATGGGCGAACAAGTTTTCCCTAAGATGAAACACTAGGAGTTTCTTTCCTTTCCTGCGTTCCTAGGTTCCTGATTAACCCTTTCTCTCGAGTATTTTCGAATTCGCACGCGCGAGGGAACCAAATGCCAGTGATTGCACGAATTGTCGTTGCGTGATCGACGCCGTGTATCGGCGTTTGGTTCAGGCAGTTGGATGGAATTATAGAAACCGCCTGAATAGATCGCGGACATTAAACGACCAAACATGATTATTATGAAAAAACTTAGCAGTATACTAATAGGATGTTCCCTGGCATTGGCTGGAGCCGCGTTGGCACAACAGCCAGTCGAACAGCAGTCACCATCAAAGGGCCAGCGCGCCCCGGAAAAAGCGCACGAGACGGAAGCACAACCCCGCAGGAACGCACCGAAGCCTCAGGAGAGGCCGAAGCAAACCGGAGCGATGAAGGAACGCGGCACGACGAATGAGCGCGGGGCCACGAATCAGCCTCACGCTGAAAAGAGCCAAAAACCTCACGCGGGCCACGAACCTGCAAACGCCCCAGAAACGAAGGTCCCCGGTAAATCAACCGATGAAGCGACGAATGAGCCCGGTGCTAGAAAAGGCCGGAAGAATCGCGAGCACGAGGAATCTGGGAATGCTCCCGCGACGGAAACGGATGTTTCCGGTCATGCGGCGGGAATGCCGACGCAGAAGGGGAAGGAACAGCAGGTTCAGGAGCGGAAGCAAGGACAAGGTGTGAAGCAGCCTGCGACTGAAGCCGGTGCAACTTCGGCAACTAGCCAGCAAAACGTGCAGGCCAATGCGGGGGCCAGGGCGAAGAAGAAGCCCGATCCGCAGCAGGTGCAACAGATCAAATCGCAGCACGCGAGCTTCCGCGCGCAGCCAAGGCCGCAGCAGGTTCAGGCGGTTACCTACAATCAGAATTATCGGATTGAAGGAAGTGATCGCTGGCAGGGTCAGAATTACGAGGTATTCCGCTCGTATCATCCGGAATGGCACGATCAGGGCTGGTATCAGTCGCATTATAACCGTGTGGAGCTAATCGCTGGCGGTTACTACTTCTTCAACAATGGCTACTGGTTCCCGGCGTGGGGTTACAGTCCTTCAGCTCAATATTATGCCTACGACGGACCGATTTATGCGGGTCAACATGCCGAGCCGCCGGATAAGGTTATCGCCGACGTGCAGTCCGTGCTGCAACAGATGGGCTATTACACAGGTGAAGTGGATGGCTTGCTCGGGCCATTGACCCGCGAAGCGCTGACCGCCTATCAGACCGACCAGGGACTCGCCACGACAGCGGCGATCGACGAGCCAACGCTTGATTCCCTCGGGATGAGCTAATAACAAACTAGAAGGTTAGATGTGAGAAGCCGCCGGGGCGCACTAATGCCCTGGCGGCTTTTTGTTTCCAGGCACGATGGGAAAAGTAAGAAGTGAGAAGGAAAAAGTAAGAACGAAGAATGGAGCGGCGCGAGGCGCACACGGCAACGCAGCTGGGGTAGCTGGCGCGAGCACGAGGCAGCGCGAGTGATCAAGGTAAAGTGACGAGGAGCGAGTGAGAGCTGGTAGCGAACCAGTTTCAATTAAGAAGTAGGAAAGGGCGTGTGATTCCGGCTTGCGTAACATAAACGCCTGGCTTCGCAAGGCTTCGAAAGCCTGAAACCCGAAATAGTTAACGGGGTTGAATAAATGGATACGCAGCTTGGTCTAAAGCTGCAGAATGGAAATGAAGGGAAAAAATATGAAATCAATTCTGTATTCAATATGTATTGGAAGCGTTGCGCTGGCGCTCACAGCAGGAGCGCAAGCTGCGACGGAGAAACGGCCTGAGAGAGCAAAGCCGCAGCAGCGATCAGCGAATGTTCATGCGGCAAGACCAGCGAACACCGGCAGGACCATGAGCGCGCATCGTAACGTTTCGGCCGCGCAATATCGGCAGCGGTCGTACGCGAAGCCGCAAACCAGTTCAAATGCCGTGGTCAACCACAACACGGGACTGCGCGCGGTTCGCGAACGAAACCTCGCGAGGAACGAACGGATGCGTGAGCGGAACTCCCAAGAGTTTCGCGCGCGACGTGACGTTGCGGTGAATCGCGATAGGAACGTCGCGGTGAATCGGACCAGGAATTTCGACGCGAATCGTGAACGGAACGTCACAGTGAACCGCACAAGGAACGCGGACGTTAATCGTTTACGCAACACGAATGAGTTTCGCGGTCGCAACAACGTAGCGATCAATCGGAATCGAAACTTCGCGGTCAACCGGACAGGGAACGCCGCTTATTATCGTGGAGGCAACGTAAGAATCACGAATAACTGGCGTGGTGACGCGTTCCGTGGCCAGCGGTATGCGGCCTTCCGTAATTACAACAGGCAATGGCACGATCGTAGTTGGTGGAGAAGCCACTATGACCGGATCATCTTCGTGAACAACGGCTGGTATTACTGGAACGCGGGCTATTGGTTTCCGGCATGGGGTTATGCGCCGTCCATTAGTTATGTGTATGATGGTCCCATCTACGCCTACAATGGATGGACACCCGACCGGGTAACTGTGGGCGTGCAGGAACAGCTGGCGCGCGCAGGTTACTACGACGGACCCATCGATGGTGTTCTTGGGCCAATGACCCGAGAGGCCATCGCAGCCTACCAGGCTGACAACGGTTTGGCGGTTACATCGGCCATCGATGAGCCGACACTCGCCACACTGGGTATAGCTTAACTAGTAGGAGCACTCTTGAGAGCCGCGTGATGTGTTCATCATGCGGCTCTTTTTTTAAAATGATCAGGTCAGATATTTGAGGTTTGATGTATAGCAAGCGAGCCGGGCGCATTATTTCCTTGGCCTTATCAGTCTGGCGACGCATCGCAATTGAGGAAATTAGTGAACGCAGGTAAATCGCGTCCAACGATTACGAGATAGATGCTCTGGCAAGGGAGAAGAGAAAGCGAGAACGTTGAAGACGAGCGCGGGTCCGGCGGCGGCGGACGCATTGTGCTAGGCGGCGGAATCGGCACGATCATTCTCGTCGTTCTTTATCTCCTGCTCGGCGGCGATCCACAGGCGTTGTTCAATTCGCAGCAGGCGCAGTTACCGCAATCCGCCCAGTTCGACAATCAAGCGCCGCGCGATGAGGCATCGAAATTTGTCGCTGTCGTTCTCGCCGATACCGAAGACGCCTGGAACGAAATCTTTCGGCAAATGGGTCGACAATACGAGGAGCCGAGGCTCGTGCTCTTTACGGACCTGATTCAGTCCGGCTGCGGGTTCGCAAGCGGCGCCACCGGTCCGTTTTATTGTCCGCAAGATCGACGCGTTTACATCGACCTCGGTTTTTTCCGTCAACTCCAGGATCGCCTCGGCGCGGGAGGCGATTTCGCAGAGGCCTATGTTATCGCCCATGAAGTTGGACATCACGTGCAGAATCTGCTCGGTATTAGCGATCGTGTGCAAGCGGCGCGCGGTCGAGTAAGTCAATCTGAATACAATCAGCTTTCTGTCCGGCTCGAGCTGCAGGCTGATTTTCTCGCTGGCGTTTGGGCGCGTTACACCGACCGGGTCAAGCACGTTGTTGAAGCCGGCGATATCGAGGAGGCGATGCGAGCGGCCACCGCGGTCGGCGATGACAGACTTCAATCCAGGTCGCGCGGTTACGTTGTACCCGATTCATTTACGCACGGCACGTCCGAACAACGCGCCCGCTGGTTCCGTCGCGGCTACGAGACAGGCGACCTCAGCCAGGGCGATACATTCAACACGCGTGAGTTGTAACTAGAAGTTTGGCCGGTGGAGCGCCTGAGCAGCGCGCTCGTTGTGGCGGCGCGGGTGGCGCGTGCGAAAAGTCTGCAGCCGACACGGCTGCCGCTACAGTGAAGCGGTCACTACTGTTGCAGAAAAATCTGCATGTCCTGAAAGTCAAAAGTGATCGCGTAGGGCTTGAAAAACTCGTGGCCGACCATGCCCGCGAGGTGGAAGCCGAACATGTCTTGCCACGGAAACGGCCCGTCATAAACCCCCTGGACGTTTTCTTCTTTTATGTCTCCCAAAGAAAGTTGATGCACCGTGTACGGCACGATCTTTAGGGTCCCGCCTCCGCCTGCGCCTTCAGCAGCTCTATTTTCTTCCAGCTTGATCCCGGCTTCCTTGATAACCGACTCCGCAAGTTTAACACCCGCGCCCACCAGACCTGTGTCAACGAAGAGGAGCGCGGGCGGCAGCGTCTCCACGCGACCCCAGCCAATCATGAAATGATCGCCCGCCATCCAGATGGGAACTGTGACTCTCTTCCCTAATGGCTTTGCTTTAAATTCTTCCAGGTTCTTGGCGTCTTTCCGGCGCAGCACAAGCTCGCCGTGCGGATAATCCATCGTCGCCAGGAAGTGGTAAAACAGCGTGGTCCCGATGATTCCGTTGATTTGTTTCACTCCTAACCCTTCAGAAAGTTGGCGCAGCGGAAGCATTGCCGTGGGCACGTTTTTAACGGTCCAATCGCCGAGTGTGAGTGACTGAATCCGCCCAAGCTGGACTTCAGCGTGCTGCCCGCCGGAAAAGGTGCCCTGTACCGCCCCGAATTTGGGAACACCAAGTTCCTTCGCAAAATCTGTGTCGAGCGTGACCTCCGAACCTCCGGTGTCGATAAAGAAGGTAACTTCGTCGCCGCCGTTTACGCGCACGTTAACCAGCGGAAGCGGATCGGTCCTTACAAACTTCACGCGTATGCTTGAGCCGTCGCCACGCAATTCGTAGGGCGTCTGACCCTTGAAACTCTCGAACATTGCAACGTTCATTGTCGAGTACTGCTCGCGAAACAGCTTGTTGTTGCTCACGTCAATGCCCTTGAGCGCAGCCGTTGCTTTTTGGAAATCGTCGCGGCGATAAAGCACCTGGGCCAACATGACCTTGGGGTCGGCTTCGTTCGGGTTCAGAGCTATTGCTTTTTCCAGCCATTTCTGCGCGTCATCGAGCCGGTTCGACAGCAATGCGATGCGCCCTAGCTGGAGGATTGCCGAATAGTCCTTCGGATTTTGAGCGACGCTTTGCGAGTAGAGTTTGCCAGCCTCAACAAACTTACCCGCCTGAAAAAGTCGATTGGCCGAATCAGTTCCTGATTGCTTTGGCTGCGGCGTCGGTTCAGCCGCTGTCGCTAACTGCGGCTTCATAGCACAAGCCACGACAATAATCGCGGCACCGGCGACAGCGATGCAAGTTCCCATAAATTTCATTTTAATTGCCTGATTTGTGTTATCACGCGCAACGTAACATTCACGTGAGGTTTGTCGTTTATGATCCAAAGCGCACGTGTCCGCGGCGTATTGGCGCTCGAAAAGTTAGAAGGATGAAGGAAGAATTAGGAAGTGTCAGACAATGTCGCAATTAACAGTGGTGCCGCCAGTCAACGCATCCGCGGCGTGCTCGCGCCGGTCGTCACGCCTTTCAATGCGGAGCTTGCGCCTGACCGGCAACGATTCATTAAACATTCCCAATGGCTGCTTTCGCAGAACTCCGGGCTCGCTCCATTCGGCACCACGAGCGAGGCGAATTCGATGTCGACCGACGAGCGCATCTTCCTGCTCGATGGGCTGCTCGCGGCTGGCATCGATCCGTCGCGCATGATGCCGGGTACCGGTTGCTGTTCGATCACGGACACAGTCGAACTCACAACGCACGCGGTGAAACACGGTTGCGCCGGTGTGCTGATGTTGCCGCCGTTTTATTACAAGCAGGTCAGCGAAGAAGGTCTTTACAGTTACTTCAGCGAAGTGGTGCAGCGCGTCGGCGACACGCGGCTGCGAATTTATCTCTATAATATTCCGCCGGTGGCGATCGTCGGGATCACTCCAAAGTTGGTGGAGAGTCTCCTGAAAGCTTATCCAGATGCGATCGCCGGGATGAAAGACAGCTCGGGCGATTGGAATAACACCAAAACGTTTCTCGATGCGTTTTCCAGCGGTGGGTTCGACGTGTTTGTCGGCAGCGAATCGTTCTTGCTCGCAAATATGCGCAATGGCGGTGCTGGCACGATTTCCGCAACTGCTAACGTGAATCCGGCGGCGATTTACGAGTTGTATCACAAGAGTAGTGGCGTTCGCCGCGGCGAACGCCGGGGTAATGCGAAGGCGCTCGCCGCGGCGAGCGCCTCTACAACGGACTTGGACGCGCTACAGGCGCGGTTAGATGTGGTGCGCGCGGTGTTCGCACGGAAGTGTTGGCCGTCGATGATCGCGGCGTTGAAACAGGCGATCGCGATTTACACGAACGATCCGGAATGGGCCAGGGTGCGGCCGCCACTGGTCGAACTCACGACCGAGCAGGCGAAGGCGCTCGCCGCGGAATTGAAACGGATCGACTTCGCGATGAACAGAATCGGGAGAGCTAATCAGCAACCCTAGGAAATTGGATTTCCGACGTCTAAGGCAAAGTCCCGATGGCAGGGGCGACGGCGTTTTGCCAAAACCTGACTTACCAACAGGACCAAAATTCTTTGGGATACGAAGTACAGGGGATGAAAGGAAAAAATATGAAGATTGTGACATTGACAGTCATATTGGGGTTACCGCTTATGGCGCTAGGCCAGCAAGCGGAGCCGCAACAGACGCAGGAGCAGACGAAGGAACCGCAAACTACTGCCCCAGCGAAAGCGAAAAAAATGCACCCCGCGCAGGAGCAGAACAAACCGGAGGCAAAACCTGAGACGGGAACAAACGTCCGCGGACAAACAAAGATTAAGCGTCACGCTCCGGACGTGAACCGGACTGAAACTGGTGCGCGTTCAAGCACGAGCGAGACGAACATGAGGAACACAAATCAGACGACGACGGTGAACAAGGAAGAGTTCAGAACGCGTCATAGTGAGGTGTTCAGTCTTGGACGGCATCCGAAAGAGTTCTTCGTCCAACGATACGGTGCGAGCCATTTCCGGTTGATCGGGAATTCGTACTTCGTATTCGTGGACGGCTGTTGGGTCGCGGTTGACGTGGATGGTTTTACCTACACGGAGCGAATGATCTGCCCGGGCGAACCGGACTTTGTTGAAGTTGTTGAATAGCGCATTCTTTTGCGCAACACACAAAAGCGCTCCGCTGAAATGCGGGGCGCTTTTTTTACGTTGATCAACGCAACTGGCAAAATGAACCATTTGTCCGCCGCTCAACGTTTCGATTTAACTCCCTCATCGTAATGGGCGAGAAAGTCGGCGGGATCACGGTAGATGGCGATTGCACCCGCCTCACGCAACACTGATTCCGGCGTGCCGCCGCAGAGAAAGGCAATCGTTTTCAGGCCGGCTTTTTTAGCCGCCTCGATGTCGAATCTTGTGTCGCCGACGGTCACAGTGTCGGCAGGTGAAATCCCACCCACCTTTTCCAATGAAGCGGCAAAGATATCGGGCGCCGGTTTGGATCTGTCGGCATCGTCACCCGACACGTAGCCGTGAATGAGTTCGCCGATCTTAAGCAGCTCGATGTAATACTTGGTGTCAGCCTTTTTACCGGAACTGGCAAGTACGATGCGTTTGTTGTCGTCGTGAATGCGCTGAAAAAGTTCGCGCACTTTCGGAAACGGTCGGACCTTCGGAAGATATTCTTTTCTGAACAGGTCGGACCGGTATTCATCCAGCTCTTTGCCGAAACGTTTGATCTCCTCGGGTGTGAGAAACTCGGGTAAATATTGGTCCGAGCCTTTGCCGATCTGCGCGCGTAATTGTTCCGGTAGAAATTGTTTACCGAATCGCCGGAACGCGCGGTCCCAGGAATCGACGTGCAGTTCATTGGAATCGACCAGAGTGCCGTCTATATCGAATATGAAAGCGAGCACGGACAATAAGTGCATGTTCTCAATCTGAATCGGGTTTCCCCGGTGAACTGCGCTGAGTCGCGGAAACCCTCTGCTCTTCCCTAATCAAAGCGGGAGTTGCACGCTTTGCGGATGGTGGATCCGATTCTCAGGATCGTATCGCTGTTTCAGTTGCTGGAGGCGCCCATAATTTTCTGCGCCGTAATAGGCCGTTGGCCAGTCTTCGAACGCAAGGTCGGGATAGTTCGCGTAATGGCTTGTGACTCCGGCTTGCGCAATATGATTGCGCATGCGGCCTATCGCTTCTCGAAGAACCGCCGCGTGCGAGGCCGATTCCCAGTATGCCTGAGACTCGCCCAGATAGGAGAAAGCGCGATGCGGATAGGCGCCTTCCACATCGCTGGAAATGGCGCCGCCCAGAGTGTTGATTTGAAAAATCAGTCCTGGAACAGTTAAGACTTCTTCGAAGATACCGGGCAGCGCAGACCGAACGTCGTCGATTCCTTTGTAATATCCGGCGCTGGCGTTTTTAAAATAAACCGGACCCTGCTCTCCATAATACCAGGACAACGCTTTCTTTAGAGAAGTGGGGCCACCAGACGTCACTTTCTTCGTTAGGCCGGTAAGCCGGCGACGGAAAGCGACTAAACCTTTTTCTTCGCGCGAACCGATGGTGATGACAACCACAGTGACCTGGCTGCCGTTCATGATCCAGGCTGAAAACGCCTCGTTAGGCAACCTAGAGGTGGCGTCGAACCAGCCCTCGAGCAACTCCGTGGCGCGTTTCGAATCGAGTTTGTAGGCCCGAAATTTCCATGACGAAAATTGTGCCGGAGCAGCGCGCGTATTAAATGTCAGTTCAGTTACTATTCCGAAGTGGCCGTTCCCACCGCCGCGCGAACTCCAGAGCAAATCCGGCTCCTCGTTTGAGTCACGGATTCTCCCGGCGCCGTCGACCATTTTGACTCTGCGTAGATGGTCGCAGGTTAAACCCCATTTTCTAGCGAACATCCCATAGCCGCCGCCAAGTGTAAGACCTGCGAGCCCGACTGTTCTGCAAGATCCAGCTGGCAGGAAACGGCCTCTCGCCAGGAGGAACTGGTTCACTTCTTCCAATCGACAGCCCGCGCCGACAGTCAAAATGCCGGTCTTCGGATCAAGCTGCAGCTCGCGCATCGGCGAAACACTGACGACCAGCCCATCGTCGTTCAGGCAAAATCCCTCAAAGGAATGTCCTCCTGCTTTTACTGCCACCGGCCAATTCTCTGCTTTTGCTCTTTCGATGGCGTGTTGAACGCCAGTCTCAGACGCGCAACAAGCGATGATTTTTGGCTGCGTTAAGATCCCGGCGTTGTAAACCTCCCGGGCGGTCGCGTAATCAGGCGTGTTCGGCGTGACAAACTTGACGCCCTCGACGTACCCGTTGGCCATCGATTTCGATATTGCCAGCCTTTCTTTCGCAGCAATGCTCGAGACATCGGCAAGGATTGCAGTCGTAGCCGCGAGAGATGTCCGGAGAAAGGATCGGCGCGTGTGCATGAATCGCTTTCCATCCCATCCTATATTGGGACGCTCTGTGGAGTGGCAAGAATATCTGCAGGAAAGTGGGGTGGCACCCCGGTGAACACGCGGCAGAGTTGTTAGGTCGACGGATCGCGACTCCGGCCGCAGAGACACGCAATCGTTTTCAGTCCGGCTCAGTGCCAAGACACGATAAGAGATGTGGTGCCTGCGAAAAAGAAATCTCACTTACACGGCGGCGGAACTTTGCTTGTGATCGCAGTTTTCAAATTTGTAAAAGGCGTTCTTTTTGTGGCGCTGGCATTCGGCGCGTTGAGTTTGCTCCACAAGGATGTGGCTTCGGAGGTCGGATACTGGCTCGATCAGCTACGGATCGACCCGGATAATCAATTTATTGGCGCGCTCCTGGGCAAACTGCAGCTGGTACATTCGAAAGAGCTAAAGGAATTAAGCGCGTTGGGCGCAGCCTACGGGGGGCTGTTCCTCACTGAAGGGACTGGTCTGCTCTTGCGGCAGCGTTGGGCGGAATGGCTGACGATTATTGCTACAAGTTCGCTAATGCCGATCGAGGCGTATGAGCTGGTCGAAAAATTTACTGCGGTCCGTTTATTAGCTTTGCTGATCAACGCAGCAGTCGTTTTGTATTTGATTTATCTGGTGCGACAAAAAGAGAAGTAAAAGGAGAAAACAATAATCAGTGAAAGCAATCAGGGTGAAAGAATTTGGCGGACCAGAAGTCCTGCGGTTGGAAGAGGTGCCGACGCCGCACCCCGGGCTGGGTGAAGTGCTCGTACAGATGCATGCAACCGGTGTTAATCCAGTGGAGACTTACATTCGCGCAGGAAAGTATGCGCGATTGCCAAAGTTGCCGTACACGCCGGGGAACGACGGCGCGGGCGTGGTCGAAAAGGTTGGCTCGGATGTGATTGAGTTTAAAGCCGGCGATCGTGTTTATACTGCCGGATCAATCAGCGGGACGTATGCGGAGTTCGCGCTATGCAAAAAAGAGCAAGTGCATCGGTTACCGGCAAATGTTTCGTTCGCGCAAGGTGCAGCCATGGGGACGCCGTACGCGACGGCGTACCGCGGGTTATTGCAGCGCGCCGACGCGAACCCAGGCGAAACGGTGCTGGTGCATGGCGCGAGCGGCGGTGTAGGGACAGCAGCGGTGCAACTGGCGCGTGCTCGCGGTCTGCGCGTGTTCGGAACAGCGGGCAGTGATGAAGGAATCAAATTGACATGCGAACAAGGCGCGCACGAAATGTTTGATCATCGAGCGCCTGATCATTTTGAACAGATAATGAAGGCGAGCGGCGGGCACGGCGTGGACGTAATCGTGGAATTGCTCGCGAACGTAAATCTCGGGAAGGACCTGACCATTCTCGCTAAAGGCGGGCGCGTTGTGGTCATCGGGAGTCGAGGTCGCGTGGAGATCGATCCGCGCGACACGATGCAGCGCGATGCTGACATTCGTGGGATGGCGCTACCGAACACGCCGCCGACGGAAATGGCGAGCATTCATGCCGCGCTCGTGGCCGGTCTGGAAAACGGGACCTTGCGTCCGGTGATCACCAAAGAATTTCCGCTGGCTGACGCGGCCGAGGCGCATCGCGCGGTGATGGAACCAGGAGCGCTGGGGAAGATCGTCCTACGGACAAGTGAGAAGTAAGGAGGAAGAATTAAGAAAGCGGCGAGAGCGAAATGCAGAACGCAGAAAAAGATTTGCAAGATCGCACGAAGCGTTTTGCTCTGAACATCATTCGAACATTTTCGATGATGCCGAAGACCACGGAAGCACAAGTTCTTGGAAAACAATTGCTGCGTTCAGGAACGTCAGTTGGGGCAAATTATCGCGAGGCCTATCGCGGCCGCAGCAAGGCAGAATTCATCTCAAAGTGTGGCGATTCGCTCCGCGAGTTGGAAGAGTCCGCTTATTGGCTCGAACTGCTAGCCGACGGAAAGATCGTGTCGCCACAAAAACTCGCCGCGATCCGGAATGAATGTGACGAACTGCTCGCTATTTCGTGACGATCATAAAACGCTCGAGGGATACTTCTTAATTCTTACTTCTTGATTCTTACTTCTTAATTCTTAATTCTTAATTCACTCCCGTGGTTTTCCGCCAGATGACATCTTCGTTGTTTCTCCTATCGATCAGTGCGTCGACTTTACCGTTAGCAGTGTAACGAAACAGAATTCTGCCTTCGACACCTTTGCGGAAGAAAAGCTCTGAGGTTTCCGGCAGCAGTTGTTCCTTTTTGCCCTTCCGTTCAACGAATAGCTTATCGCCTTCACCAGTGAGGGATCTTGTTTGGCCAGGCGCCAGTTCGTACGTTCCAATGAAATCGGCAAACTTTTTCGGGTCGGCTTTTCCCACCGCAGGATCTTCATAGTAGCGATGTGCCTGACTGGCGATGATCTGCCAATTGCCGTTGCGCTGAAGCCAGGTGTCAGTGATGTGATAACGCGCTTTCAGATTTTGGCCGAAGATCGTCTCGGTCTCGTCAGCGTCGTAACTGAGTATCGCGGTACTCGCAATGATCCGGCTCTGAGCGTTCTGAATCTTAATCGTTCCGGAATATCCGGCCGGCAGTGGTGTGATGTCGGCGATCAGCTTCGGTTTGTCGAAAATGTGTCCTTTCTCGTCGGCGAAGACGCAGTCGTCGGCGAAATGTTTTTTCCACGGCGCCTGATCGCCGGGCACCAACGCATCGTAAAGCTCCTGAGTGCGTCGGAGCAGTTCGTCCTGTGTTATGGGAACATCAGCAGCGCAGACAATGATTGCAGCGGACAAAAATTTAAAAAGCGCGAGTTTCATAACAAAGGATGAACTAAGAAGGAAGAATTAAGAAATTAACGATGACAAACAAAAAGTAAGAATTAAGAAGAATGAAAAATGACACCGGAGGAACGTTCGCAGCTTGAGGCGCTCGATACGGCCTTGCGATCGGACAACGTGCGCGAACACATTCGCTCTGTTGTGGTACGCGTTCGCGAGGAACTGGCTCGCAGAAAAGATGCGCTAATGAGTTGGGAGCCGTTTCCGTTGGACGTTCTCGCAACGACACTGCCGCCTGAGATTCGATCTGCGTGGGTATTTGTTTTGCGCGCCGGCGCGGACACAGGCGCTGAAAGGCATCCGAACAGTCATCAACGCATGATGTCGTTCGAAGGCAGCGGTGATTTGCAAACCGGTGAGCCGGGAAAATGGCAATCAAACGTTTTGGTTAGCGATCCTGTCGCGCCGCTGGAACGGCGGTGGATCTCAATCCCGACGAATGTCTGGCACCGTCCAGTCATAAACGTCGACGCCGATTGGGCAGTTGTCTCCTTTCACACTGTGCCCGCCGAGGAATTGATCGAAGAGCGGCCAGCTGATGGCCGCGAAGCTGGTACGAGGCAAATGAAGTATCTAAAGCTGAAGTAACAAGCAGCAACAAGTTCCTGGCTTTCCAAGCATAAGCATTGCAAAGATCGACGGATTCAGTACCAACAACAGATCCCATCTATGAAACCAACAACACACGTCTTCCTCAGCAGTATCGCCGCCGGATGCACAGCACTGTTAATCAGCTGCGCCAGCACGCAGACCACCACGCAAAACAGAGAGAGCATGCTCGTGGCCTCCGGATTTAAGGTCATCACGCCCAAAACGGCCGCCCAAAAGCAAAAGCTCCAAAATCTTCCGGCCGGGAACGTAACTATGATCAAAAAGGGCAAGAAAAACTATTACGTCTTCCCGGACCCGGCTCACAATCAGGCATACGTCGGTGGACCCAAAGAGTACAAGGCCTACCAACAGCTCCGCGCCGACAAGAAGCTCGCCAGGGAAGATCTCCAGGACGCGGAGATGTATCAGGACGCCACGATGGAGTGGAGTCAGTGGGAAGGTGGCGGAGGAGTGTGGGGACCCATGGGAGGACCGGTACCATTTTAGAACCAAGCCGACCGTCCGAGCACACCTGAGAAATCAAAAGCAGTTGTATGGCGCGTTCTGTCAGGGCGTTTCTGTCGCTGTGCCCCGGCGAGTTGGGCGTTGCAGTGAAGAGTTGCGGGAAACTGAATGAACGAGAACGCGCAGTCGAGACATTCAACCAAGCCGATGCTGGAGCGGCTCAGATTCCGACGCTTCTCCACCGTGCAACTTCTTATTGCGCTCGCCGTTCTCTTAATCTCTGCGCCTTTCGTTGAAGAACTCGAAGGCGGGCATCTCATTCTGTCGGCTTTATTTTCGTTGGTCCTGCTCGCTGGGGTGTTTGCCGTCGCGGATCGGAAGCGCACCCTCGCCATTGCAGTCGTGCTCGCGGTTCCAGCTATCACGGCGAGATGGATCAACCAGTTTCGGCCGGACCTGGTTCACCCCGCCGTTTTTCTCGTCTGCGCACTCCTGCTGTTGGCGTTTGTGATCGCGAATCTGCTGCGATTCACTCTGCGCGCGTCCGTCGTCACCGTAGAGGTGCTTTGTGCCAGCATTTCGGCTTACCTTATGCTGGGCTTGATGTGGACGGTCGCGTACTGGCTGGTTGATCAGATGACGCCTGGCGGTGCGTTCTCTTTCAATACGAGCAGGGGCGCGCAATCGATGAATGGATTCACTGGATTTTACTTTAGCTTCATTACCCTGAGCACCGTCGGCTACGGTGACATCACTCCGGTTTCACGAATTGCGCGCTGGCTCGCGGCAATGGAAGCGATGACGGGTCTGCTTTATGTGGCGGTCCTGATCGCTCGGCTGGTTTCACTTTATTCCACAGCGAAATCCGATGATTCCTGACGGCCTGGAGCGAATTTCTGGAGATGCTCACCTTATCCTAAGCTCTTATAGCGAAAAGAGTGCATGCACATACTTCCCGGATACCATCCCGGTCGACATCTCCGACGCTTATGAAGGCTGAAGACGCAAGAATATCCATTCGCCTGATCGCCGCGGTAACGTGTCTCGCATTTTTTGCCGGCTGTGCGACGGCGCCACAGGGAGCACGTGGTCCCGAATATGCACCGACCGCTAGCGTCATGCGGGAGGCGCGATCTCCCAGTGTCCCAGTTGAAAAACGAGCTGCCGACTATTTGCAGGCGGCGTCCGCTACTGCCCCACTGCTGGGGAGCGCCGTCGGCGCACCCGCCTGCGAAACTTATAACTCAGCCTGCGGCGAACTGACTGTTCTGCTGCGCTCCAGCGAAGGAGGGCGGCTGTGGAACCAGCCGCTGACTCTTACAGGGAACAACAAGACTTATCATCTACGGCTTGAACCGGCGGCTAACGAAGTGTGGGCGCCGGACTACTTCACCAGCCTCGAACTCGAACAGCAGGTCAAAGAAAAACTGATCAAGAAGGAAAACATCCAGCAAGGCGTTGGTGGTGCGCTTGTCGGCGTGCGACAGGTCAATCCCCCCGAAAAATTCGCGCCGCCCAGAGGAATTAGTGCACCGGTTACGGCAACATTGGATTTCCACGGAAACGGTGCCACGCTTGCGCTTCGTCGTCCGGCGAAGCAACCGACGGCAAGTGTTGAAGGGAAAGTTCGTCCTCTGGACGCAAATTTCTCCGCCCCAATCAGCTACTACCAGCCCCCGGCCAATCCGCTGTTTATAGGATTAATGGGAGCATTACGAGCCGCTCATTACGAAAAGAAGACCGGGCTATATTTTCTTCAGCCTTATGATCCCGACCGGATTCCTCTGGTCTTTGTCCATGGACTTATTTCAACTCCTTTTGACTGGGTGAAGACGATTAACGGTCTCCAGGCAGATTCTGAGATACGCAAACATTACCAATTCTGGGTCTTCGCCTATCCCACCGGTAATCCAGTGCTCTATTCGGCGTTACGTCTGCGCGAAGAACTGGCCAGGGTAGATAAATCTTATCCGAACCACAAAGGCTATGTCCTCGTCGGCCACAGCATGGGTGGCCTGCTTACGCAAGCGCAGGTTACGAGTGTGACGCGCGGCGATTGGGAGAAAACACTCGGAGCCCCAGCAATGCAGATCTTCGCCACGCTGCAACCGGCGGACCTTGTTAGCCGAGCTACGACTTTTAAGGCCAACCCGCGCATCAAGCGGGTAGTCTTCATTTGTACTCCTCATTTTGGAAGCAAAATGGCGTCAGCCGGGATTGGCGAACTTGCCATCAAATTGATATCGCTTCCGGTCGACCTTGTTACCACGATAAAAAGCGAAGTTCCTGAAGCAACGTTGAGGAAAATAAACAATGGCCGGCTCCCGAACAGCGTCAGCAACCTTGCGCCGAACGCGCCGTATCTCAAGATTCTGAACAAAGAGTCAATCCAGGTGCCCTACCACTCAATCATTGGCAACCGCGGTAAGCCGGGACCACTCGCGGAGAGTAGTGACGGCGTCGTGCCCTACTGGAGCTCTCATCTCGATGGCGCGAAATCCGAATGCATCGTTCCTGGCCCGCATGGTTCGTGCGAGCTGCCTGAAACGATAGCCGAGCTTGACCGGATTCTACGTTTAAATCTCGGACTCCCTGGCGTCTCAAGAACTACCGTCGCTCAGGCGACGCGTTAACTCGCACGCACGACTTTGCGATTGATCGGTTGCTGCTTTATCGGTTGTCTCACTTGCCGTGCCTGTTTCTGCGAGACATGCACCATCGTACTGGCTCTTCGCCTCAGGATCCTAAACGCTCGTAATGTAGTCTGATGCGAGTCATTCGATGGTTTAGCGCACTGCTCGTTCTCCTCGCAGCCAGCATTGCTATCGCCTGGACATTTGGCGCTGTATGGTATGACGCGCCATTCGGAGCGGGGAATCGGATTGCGGCGGCACTACTCGCAACGGCGTCCGTGATAGCGCTCTTATTCGTTAGGCCGTTCTGGCGAAAGCCGGTCGTCGTTGTCGTGCTCTTTGCCGCCGTGCTCACTTGGTGGCTGACCCTTTCTCCCACCAATGAAGCGGACTGGCAGCCGGACGTGGCCAGGGAAGCCTGGGCGGACACTCAAGGCGACGAAGTTACATTCCATAACGTACGCAACTGCGACTATCGGACCGAGACCGACTACACGCCGCATTGGGAGACGCGCACCGTGCGCATCTCTCAGATCACCGGCATCGACCTCGCGATCGATTACTGGGGCTCGCCCTGGATCGCGCATCCCATCGTCAGCTTTCAATTCGCTGACGCGCCGCCGCTCTGCTTCTCGATCGAGATTCGCAAGAAGCTTGGTCAAACTTACTCGACTATCGGTGGGCTCTACCGGCAGTTCGAACTCATCTATATCGTAGCCGATGAGCGCGATGTGATCCGCTTGCGCACAAACTACCGCAACGAGGATATCTATCTTTACCGCACGACCATTTCGCCTGCGCACGCTCGCGAACGTTTCCTTGAATACATCCATTCGCTCAACGCTCTGCGGAGCAAACCGCGCTGGTATAACGCCGTCACCACCAACTGTACTACGAGCATTCGTACGCAGCACCCACCCAACGAGCGCGTGCCATGGGATTGGCGGATCCTGCTGAATGGCAAAGGCGACGAACTGCTATACGAGCGCCACGCCATTGTCACCGGCGGACTTCCCTTTGCCGAGCTAAAGACCCGAAGCCTGATCGACACCCGCGCCCGCGCCGCTAACGATTCTCCTGATTTTTCAACGCTGATCAGGAAAGATCTCCCTTTCGCGCTTCCGTCCGATGCGTCACGGCAACATCGCCGTCCGGATCATCGAAGAATTCTTGAGAGTTCGCGACTGGTCTCGTCTCAGCACGATTAACAGCTGAAACGTAATGGAGAGGTTTCGGCTTAGTGATGTAAATCAGCCATCACAGCGTCACTGGTTGCAAAAGCTGGAACTGCATCAAGGTTCCCGGATTAATCACTAAAGTACCAGCGGTATGGCCATACTGCACCTGGCGCCCCGTCATGTGCGGGTTACCCGGCTGGAAGGCATTCGTCTTCACAGGAACGTTGCGACCGTTCAGCGAGACGGACGTCAATTCCACCGTGAGCGGGTCATTCTTGCGCGGATTGGAACGTGATGACGCGATCTTTCCGAAGGTTTTAGCTCCAGTTTTCAATACAACGCGTCCGTTGATCGAGACGTCCTGAGCTAGCTTCGCCTCGAAGGTTTTGCCTACCGCACCCCGCGAGGAGAATGGACTAACCGAACTTACGGTGAGTGTTGTTCCAGCGGGAATCGTAGCCGCAGTCACAGATGAAGCGGCGACGCACACACAGATGCCAAGGATAACTGCAATAATTTTGGTTTTTCTCATAAGATTCTGAAGAGATGTGGTTGAGTTTTCAATCGGGTGTTTCGTAAGGCGGCTCGTCTGTTGCGATCGGAGTCGTTTGCATCGGCGGGTTGATTAATTGGAAAACAATAGCTGCAAGAACAGCAGCACCAAAATCGGCCAGCAGATAGATCCAGATGTTGGCCCAATCGGAAATACCCAGGATGCAAATGCCCAGAGCAACTGAGGGATTGAATGCGCCACCCGAAATATCCCCGACGGCAAATGCGCCGGTCATGACGGTCATGCCGATGGCGAGCCCATAAAATGAGTTTCCTGAAGTGCCTTCCGCCGTGGCCGCGTTCAACACGACATAGACGAGCGCGAATGTAAAAAGAAATTCCGCGAGCAGCGCCGGACCAACATGCGGCGCGATTGGAGTGACAGCCACTCCCGCACGGAGGAATTTACTTACGATCAGCGCAGCAACCGCGGCGCCTGCGAACTGTGCCACCCAGTAGGGCACTACGTCGGTCGCGTTCACCTTGCCCCGGATCAGGACGCCGAGCGTGACTGCTGGATTATAATGCGCTCCAGAGATGTGGCCGCCAGCGTAAACCATCACCATGAGTGCCGCTCCGATGGCGAGCGGTGCGATAACCCCCGCCCCAGCGCCAATTCCCGTGCAGCCAATTGTCAGGACTAGGAAGAACGTTCCGATGAATTCGGCGATATATTTGTTCATAGGCTAATTGTTTGCCGATAGAGCTTGAAAGAACCAAGACACATTAACAATGGGACTTTGGTCTTATAGATTGAGACAAACAGCGAACGGTAAAGGTGGAACATCAGGGCGCAATCGACCCGTAATGTTTTCTCGCCAAGCGCGCGAATCGAGTTGGTTAGGCCACTAATTTTATCCAAATAAAGAGCAGAATTATTGCGCCAATGATCGACATGACGAAACCGGCCGGGTGAAATGCCGCACCGGGCTCCGGCTTGGAAAACAACCGGCCGATAAGCCCACCAACGATCGAGCCACCGATTCCGAGTAGCGCGGTCATTATGAAGCCTAGATGCTGCGCGCCCGGCATTATGGCGCGCGCGATCAAACCGATGATGAACCCGACAATGATGGACCAGATGATGTGTAGCATAGATTTATTTTGGTTAGGCCGACGATCTTAGCATATCCGTCAAGAACAAGTCTGCAGGGAAGAACGAGACGTCGTTTCTGCTTTGGTATTCATGCGGCAAATTTCATCTTTCGGATCGCGCACCGCTGCGGTATTCTGTCCAGTGGACTATTGAACAGCTGGTTCACCTTCACTCGCAACCAACAACCAAAGGAGGAAACAGGTTATGGGTTTATTCGATTCGATACTTGGCGCAGCTCGCGGAGAAGGCGGTGCACCTGGTCAGGCGAATCCGCTGATAGGAATTGTCGGCGGTCTCCTCGCGCAGAGCGGGGGCCTGCAGGGTTTGGCCAATAAATTTGGACAGAGTGGCCATGGAAACGCGTTCCAATCGTGGGTTGGCATGGGCGAAAACCAGCCGATCTCTGGCGATCAAGTTCAAAACGTGCTCGGTTCAGAGCAGGTCAATGCGATTGCGACCAGAATGGGAGTGGATCCGGCTATTGTGTCAACGTTCCTGGCTGAGTATCTGCCAAAGATCGTCGACAAGCTAACGCCAGCTGGAAAAATCGATCCCGCTGCAGACCATCAGCAGGGGTTGGCAGCCATGCTTCCATCGCTCTTGAAAAGCCTCGGTGGCCAATCGTCCGCCGGCCAGTCCGCCCAGGCGTAGCGTCTGGAAAGTACGGCCTTGCCGTATGTAGAGGCGGTTGTGCCAACCGCCTGTGATATGCTGCGGTGCTTGACACCGAGCACGGCCCAGGGTGTGCATAAGATCTCCACGGTGCAGCGTTGGCGATACCGCATCGCCTCCTCCATTTGCCGGCGCTGAATTCACGCCGATGGAGTGGCAGACTGCTTCGGTTTGAACAAACGTGGGAACCTGAGCTTGAATTTGCGAGGCGTCGGTGACGCGACTGGAGTGGGCGTGGGACTGGGACTGGCAGATGCTTCAGCCGCTGCCTTTCTGCGAATACGTTTCGGCGTCGGCGAAGCCGCGGCGATGCGGCTGGTGAAGGTGGTGTAGCGCTTTCGGCAGGCGAGGCCGCCTCGGTTTCTTTTTGCGTGCGATGTTTTGGTGATGAAAGGGATCCGGCAGGTGTCCCAGTCAGCAGCTGCGATTGAACTTCCGCAACGCAAATTGTAAGGCCGATCCCAAACACTAATAGAAGAAATTTGCTGGCCATAACGTCCACGCGTTTGTGCTTAGATTGTCATAGCGGATTTTCCCTGCTGTCGGAGTCAGTTACCGAGTGGGTTACGCCTTTTGCGTCAATCGTTCAACAAATACGTCTAACCATTGCGCAGCTTCAGCGCGGTCCCGGAAGACGCGCACGTTGATCGGCGAGCCTTGAGTCAGCAAGGCATGCAACCGCGCGTAATGAATCATTGTCGAATCAGTGGCCAGAATCGCCGACTTTACCGGTGGATGTCCCGAATAGGAAAGGCGACGGCAGAGAGAGACCTGAATGACGTATTTGAAGTTGAGCTCAACTTCATCGGCTGCCAGCGTATCGGAAAACCGATTGAAAGGCTTCTGCAACTTTGCTTCGAGATCTTCGAGGACGTCTACGACTCTTTTAACAGCCACCTCATCGATCACACCGTGCGGTCGATAGACGAGCAGACGTATATCCTCATGAAATTCTATGTCAGCCGGAAGTGTCATCAGGCATTACTTTCGCTCAGACGATTTTAAGGTCATCTCTTTCGCTTTGGCCGCCAAGGGCGAATATCAAACTTTAAGTCAATGAGTCGTGTAGCCACCATCGATCACGAATGTCTGGCCAACAGCGAACGAGGCGAAGTCGGAACAAAGAAATAAAACCATGCCCGCTATTTCTGCGGGTTGCGACACACGGCCGATTGGAGTGTTCGCGATGAAATGCGCGCTCATATTTGGATCATCGAACCAGGCTTTCGTCATTGCGGTATTCACCAGCCCGGGCGCCAGCGCGTTGATGCGAATACCCTGATTTGCGTATTCGACGGCTGCCGCTTTGGACAACCCAATGACGCCATGTTTGGCGGCGATATAGGCGCTGATTCCCGGCTCTGCGATCAGGCCGGCGATCGACGCGTTGTTCACGATTGCACCGCCGCCGCTTTGAAGCATGTGCGTGATCTCGTGCTTCATGCATAGAAATACGCCCTTTAGATCGACAGCCAACGTGTTATCGAAGGTCGACTCGTCCATCTCAGCGAGGGTTACCGTCGGTTGCGAAACACCAGCGTTGTTAAACGCGTAATGCAATCCGCCGTAAGTTTTGACTGCTGTCGCAATCAGATTTTTCACGTCGCCTTCGTCGCGAACATCCGTTTGGACGAAAATAGCCTCGCCTTGCTCCCGTTTGATCGTCTCTACCGTCTCGACCCCCGCTGGGTTGTTGTCGCCGATAACAACCTTCGCACCATGTTGCGCAAACAGAAGCGATGTGGCTCTGCCTATTCCACTGCTCCCTCCGGTAATCAGGGCAACCTTCCCGGCAAAATTAAATGAGAGTGTATTCACGCGTTCGCCGCGCTCAGTTGGAAACTTCGGATTTGCGCCAAGGTTGAATTATATGCTGAAGTCCGTCTTCTCAATTGATTTTGATTTTCTTGTGATTTTCCTGAATCACGACCGACAAGGAGCGGTAGAATGTGGCGACTAGCTTGGCATCTCGGCAGCTCCACTACCCATCTCGTGACGCAGGTACAGAAATCCTGATAATGATTAAAGCCCTGATTTCAAGGATTCAATTTTATCCTTTAATCCGGCCTCCTACTATTTTCTTGGTAAACGATAACAAGACCAGGGCAATCCCGGTAAGCAAAACCCATCCAAACGAGTTTTTGCTTCTTAGCGACCAGCCCGATTGAACAAGCAGCACGCCGGTTATCAGCATCCACAATCCAAAGATCACGGTAAGTGTTTTCATGGTAACCAGTAAATGCAGGAGCATCAGCAAACCAAAAGCAGCGGTCAGGATACTCCAAAAAAGCGACATCCCTTCTCTTTCTGATTTATCAGCAGCCAGCCAGGCAATGATCCCTAGCACGCCGGCAGCAAGCACCAATAATCCACACCAAAACGAGATGCCGGCCAGCACTTCAACCGGATTTTGAAAAATGTAAATGCTCAGGATGATCAGTAAAATCCCCTGCAGCAATACCACCCACCATTTTCTAAATAATAGTTGTAACATAATTGTTGGTTTTAATTGTTAACAGTTCACTGTTTTTCTATGACCCATCCTGCATGACCTTCTGAAATAAAGTTTGAGGTACGAGCCAGTATCGCAAAACGAACATGTCGAATGCCTGGAGTTATCTTCATTTTGTACCTTCCTCCGTGCTTGCAGGATGAATTGCGGCGCGCATCTCTGCTGCTCCGGCACCCCACTTCGTTACACAACATGTTGGAGAACGAAACGGGGCATGATGGACGGTTCTCTAACGCGCTGTCTATGGTGGGTAACGTTACTTCATCGTGTTCTTAAAGACCTTCCCATCCCTGATGGTCACTATAAGGTTGTTCTGTTGTGCCCTAACTAACATGCGCTGCATTCAGTTGCTGCTCCCGCTGACGTTCTCCAGTTTCTTCATGGCCGCGTCGATCGCCTTCTTCATGCTATTTCGGTGCTTGATACAAGCACAGCTACAAGGCGCTTCCCGTTAGTTCTGATTTAGCGCTTTCCGCACAGCGGTGATGAATTTTTCGTCGTTGAACGGTTTCATGAAAAACGCGACCGGGCCGGTGGCCATGGCGGTGGCGCGCGCGGCCAGATCTTCGCGAGCAGTGATCACAATGACTCGAGTCGTCGGTGAAATTGCACAAAGGCGGGCCAGCACTTCCAAGCCGGTCACGCCATCCATCCAAATGTCAGTCACGACTACTGGCACTTGATGAGTGCTGGCGTGTGCCAGAAAATCTTCAGCTTTATTGAATGGCCGGACCTTGAACCCTTCCGACGCGAGCAAATAATGCATCGATTTGAGGACGGAAGGATCGTCATCCACGATGCAGACCTCATTCGCTTGCGCGTCAGCCAATTCGCTCATGCCGCCGCCTTGCTTTTTTGCACTTCTCCGCGCGCGGCAGGAAGGCGAACAACCATGCATGCGCCGCGGTCAGGGGCATTCTCGCCGCTAATCGTGCCGCCGTGCGCCTCAATAATTGACCGAACGATGGCGAGACCCATACCCATTCCTTTTTGTTTCGTGGAAAAGAAGTGATCGAAAACCTTGTCCGGGCGATCCTTTGGCAGTCCCATTCCGAAATCGCGCACTATAAATTCTGCGACGTCGCCTTTATCGGAGCGCGTACTGACAATGACACGCCGTTCTACCGGCGGAAGTGCTTCCATAGCGTCGAGTGCGTTAATGATCAGGTTCAGCAACACCTGTTGAATTTGAACAAGTGTTCCCTGCACTCCAGGCACGTTGGGGTCGAGCTCAGTCGTGACAACACTTTCGCGATTCAATACGTCGGAGCTGACGAGCCGCACGGTATCTGAAATAATTGCATTGAGATTCAACAGCGTCTGCTCGCTGGTTTCCTTGCGGACCAAACTTCGAATCCCGCGCATTACTTCTCCGGCACGCTGGCTGTCCGCAGCGATCTCCTCCAATAATTCCCGGAGCAATACAGGATCGATATTTCCACGGTCGAGAAAACGACGCGCCGCAGAGGCTTTGTTCGAAATTGCGGTCAGAGGCTGATTGATTTCATGCGCAAAGGACGCAGTCATTTCGCCCATTAACGCCACACGATTACGATGTGCCATTTCTTCGCGTTGAACCAGAAGCTGAAGGGCGGCCTGCTTTTGCGCGCTCACGTCAAGCGTTACTCCAATGGTTTCCAAAATGCTGCCGTGTTCATCTCGCAAACAGCGTCCACGCATAATCACCCAACGCGTCTTTCCGTATGGCAAAAGAAGGCGATGCTCGGTCTCAAACGCTCCACGCAAAGCACAGGCACGATCGTACTCGGCTTTCACTGCGGCTCGTTCGTCGGGGTGAACCCGTGAAAGAATCAAATCACAGGTCAAAGGCAGGTTGGAGTCGAAGCCATAAATCCTGCGTCCCTTATCGCTCATCCAAGCGTCGCCTTCCGGATACAAAACCCAGAAAGCAAGGTCGGCGGACTCAGCAGCCACGCTAATACGGGCATCGCGCTCCCGCAAAACCTCCTGCTGCCGCTGACGATCAATCGCGATCCCGGCAATATGTGTAGCGATTTCTGTCAGCCGCGTTTCTTCGGGCTGCGGTCCACGCGTTTCCTGGCGATACATCGCAAATGAACCCAACACCTCGCCCTGAGGAGAAAGGATCGGAGTCGACCAACAGGCCCGTAGCCCACAAATCTTCGCGAGATCGCGATAATCCCTCCAGAGCGGGTCGGTCATGACGTTAGTCACAATGACTGGCTTGCGTGTGAACATCGCAGTGCCGCAGGAACCGTTGCATGGCCCGATCGGCGCTCCGTCCACCGCTTTCACATAAGCTTCGGGAAGATTCGGCGCCGCACCATGACGCACGTGTTTCCCATCGCGGTTCAAAAGGAGGATGGAACAACGTAGACCTTCGGCCTGCCCTTCCATGAGCAGGACAAGACTAGTGAGTACGTCCGCCAGCGGGGCGTCGGCCGCGATCATCTCCAGCACGCCGCTTTGACCGGCACGAAAAAATTCTTCCTCTTTGATTTGAGTGATGTCCCGGCAAACGATGACGCCGCCTAACAAATCACCGTCAGCGCCGCGCAGCGGGCGACCAATGATTTCCGTCCAGAGTCCGTGGGGCGCCTTTTCGTTTCGGACAAACATCTCAATGTTGTCGACTTCCTCACCACGAATCGAGCGTGTCATGGGCAACTGATCGTGCGGAAACGGTGTGACCTTGTCCGGCAGATATAGTCCGTAATGGTGCGACCATTCGGCTGGCGGACTTTCCATTGCACCTTTTCCAAACATGCGCTCCGCAGCAGGATTGAAGACGAGAAAGTTATTGTCCTTGTCGGCGACGATGACGGCATCGCCCATGTTCGACAAGATGGAGCGCAGGATTTCGTTGGTACGGGAGAACTCGGCAGTGCGGCGCGTTACTTTTTGCTCCAACTGGTCCCGACTCTCGCGTAATGCCTGCTCCAACTCCCGTTGCTTGGTGATGTCGGTGTTAGTTCCAAACCAGCGCGCAACTTTGCCGTCCGCATCGAAGATGGGAAGTGCACGCGAAAGGAACCATCTGTATTCACCGGTTTTACTCCGCAACGGGAAGGTGTCCTCCCAAGGTTGGCCGGTCGCAAATGCGACCTTGATACGTTCAACCACTCGACCCACTTCGTCCGGGTGATGGACCTTCTGCCAACCCCATCCTTTCATCTCCTCGAGCGTGGTGCCGGTGTACTCGTACCAGCGGTCGTTGTACCAAAAAATGTAACCTTCGCTGTCGGCCATCCAGGCGAGCTGAGATATGGAGTTTGCCAGAGTCCGGAACTGCCGCTCTCTGGCCGCCGCCTCCGCGTGCGTAGCGCGATGAAGCAAATCTAATTGGCCGGCGACTGATGCGATCACGTTTAGCAAGCGCTCATTTTGGGCGCGCGACTCGCGCATAAAAAATTCGAGGACAGCGATGACCTGATCCCCTGAGAGGATTGGAATTCCAACGCCCGTCTTCAAACCAGCGATCCGGGCGGCTGCCGATCGCGGAAAATTAGGATCGTCGGTGACGTTCTCAACCCAGGCCGGCCGTTTCGATTCCCACACGCGTCCGGGAAGCCCAACGCCCGGTCCAAAGTGAGATGCATCAGAGACAGTCCTGAAAGGTTTCAGCTCACCATCACCGCAATACCACGCCGAAACTAAATCAAGAGCAGTTCCTCGTGGATTTGGTACCCACGCATGTCCCAGCACCCAGCCCGTCTTCTCGCAAACGTCGCGAAGCACAACTTCCAAGGCCGATGATAGATCCTCGGCTGTCGCCAATTCCGTTGTGATCGTTTGGAGCAAACCAAGCTGCTCTTCACTTTCGTGGCGCTTCTGTTCCGCGCTTTGAGACGGGTCAGTTTTTTTACGATCGCTGCTCATAACCGTGGTCAATGTTGGATTCCGGAAGATCGATGGAAACCTTAAGTAATTTTCCTCAACCTCGTTATTGGACTTTAGGCCTACTCCCCCCAAGTCAAAGGTGGATGGGATTCAGTCGTTTGACTACGGGTGCCACTCAAAATGGCCTTTTTGCGAACCGCCAAAGGAAATCACTTGGCTGCGATTTGCGATGGAGATTTCACGCAGCGGAACCCGAGATGGTTCGTCCCAGTGTTCACTTCACCTTTGCCGCGCGTCCCGACGATGTACCGAGAACAATATTGCTCATTGCAGAGAAACGACCCACCGCGATGGACCCGCTTCTTCTCGTTAGGCTCAGCAGGATCCAATGGCGAATCCGGCCCCTGCGGATTGCGCGCCACTCCGCCTTTGTCTGCAAGCGTTTTATAGTAGTCAGGCCGATACCAGTCGCTGCACCATTCCCAAACGTTCCCGGCCATGTCGTAAAGGCCGTAGCCATTTGGCGGAAACGATTTCACCGGCGCGATGCCTTTGTAACCGTCTTCGCCCGCATCTTGCACTGGAAATTTTCCCTGCCAGGTATTGGCCATCCATTTGCCGTCGGGACGAAATTCGTCGCCCCACACGTATGTCTTTCCTGACAGACCGCCGCGCGCCGCAAATTCAAACTCGCCCTCGGTTGGCAAACGTTTACCCGCCCATTTTGCGTAAGCTTCCGCATCAGAGTACGCAATCTCCACCACGGGATTGTTCTCCTTGCCTTTAATATCGCTTTGCGGACCGAACGGGTGACGCCAGTTCGCGCCTTTGACGTAGCCCCACCATTGATAGTGATCGTTGAGAGGAACTTCGTGATCCGTTGGCGCGAAAACGACTGCGCCAGCCACGAGGTTCTCCTCAGGCGCAGTCGGGAACTCTTCTTTTGTTGGAGCGCGTTCAGCAATTGTGACGTATTTCGTTGCCCTGACGAACTTCTCAAACTGCGCATTGGTCACCGGAGTCGCATCCATCCAGAAAGCATCTACGTACACACGATGCACCGGCTGTGAATCATTCGAAGCCATCGGCATTGCATGACTTCCTTCGCCGCCCACCGCCGCGCCCATGGAAAATTCGCCGCCCGGAATCCACACCATCCCTGATGGCGCCTTCCCCGGCGAGGGACCCTTATTCGCAACCGTGGCGACGAAGTCGCCGGTGCCGCAAAATGCCGGCCTGGATATTAAAAGTGCTGCGAAAAGGAGGATTGCGGGACGCTGCATTTTCAGATTTGGACAGAATGAAATCAAAGCACGTGCCAGGCATTTATTCATGCAATAAAACTGAGGGTTCGTTCGATTAGCCAAAAGGCCGCGACGGCGCCGATGGCGTAAGCCGAAATGTTCTCGCACCATACGAAGACGGATTGCGGCGCGACGTTTCGTTGACCGAACTCCCTGGCGGCGCGAACCGCCAGGGTGATTACCGCCATGACCATGCCAATGAAGAGCAGTTGCCCCAGTTCCACGCCAACGTTGAAGAAAAGAAGAGCGAGCGGGATGGCGTTTTGCGGAAGGCCCACTTCGCGTAGCGCGCCCGCGAAGCCCAGTCCGTGTAAAAGGCCAAAGCTAAACGCTATTACCCACGGCCACGTTTCCGTTAAACCGGATCGTCCCTGGCACCGATGAACGATCTCGCAAGCCACGAAGACAATGCTCAGCGCGATCGTCGCCTCGACGGGCTTGCTTGGGACTTGCACGAATCCCAACGTGGCGACCGCGAGCGTGATGCTGTGCGCGATCGTGAACGCAGTGATGGTTCCGACGAGCTTGCGCCATCCCTTCACGAGAATAAGCAGCGCCAGCACGAACAGCAGATGATCGACGCCGAAAAGAATGTGCTCCACGCCTAACGCCAGATAGGTGCGACACACTTCCAACACGCCCGGCGCGGCCGCGACGACAAATGACGGCGAGGATGGGGTAAGTCGGGTTACCTGAGTTGTGCCATCGACATTTTCAACCCGCACCAGCACGTCGGTCATCGTGGCGGCGAGACCATCAATATTGATTTTGCCGCTAGTCAGTCCGCCTAAGCGTTTTATGCTCCAGCGTTCGGTCGACGCGTCGTTGGCAATCAACGTTCGCGGCGCGGTGACGTTTGTCGTGCCTGACGGGAATTCTACGTAGATGCCCAGTCGCATATTGTCGCCGCGCGCCGGCACTTTCCACAAAACATCGTAGGTGTCCGCCCCGGTCTGGCGCAGTTCGAGATACGCCGGGCGGACTTCGTGCGCCGAAACAGGCGGACAAGACAGCGCGAAGAAGATCGCGCCGAAACAAACAGAGAGAACGACGTGTGTCCCTCGTTTGCTTAGCTTCTGTCCAAGAATTTTTGGCTGACTGATCATTTCACGTTTGCAAATTTTTGGTTAGCTTTTGGCGGATCGACGTTTTTCGACCACTACCTCGTAGTGTTTGAGCAAATTTTGAAAAAACTTCTCGTTCAATTCCAATCGACGCTCGTTGGTCCACTCGCGTCGAACGGCGTCACGAACTTCAGCCAACTCGGGCAGGCGCCCCTCAGCCCGTTCTTCCACGAAGACAAGGTGTATGCCATAGCCGGATTCGATTGGACCGAACCATTGCCCGATTGGAACGTCAGTTAGCTTCGCCACGAACTTGTCGCCAAACTGTTTTGCGATCTCAGTGGTAGGCGCGGCCTCGAATCGGTGCTCCAGAAGGAAAGTATCGCCTAACGACGAAAGATCGACATCACGGCCTCGCTGTCGCAACTGAACGAGCAGTTCCTTCGCATCATGGGCCAAACGTTCGCGGCGCCTGTTCGGATCGAGATAAACCTGACTAAACGTAAACGTCCGATCGACGCCGAAACTTGCGGCATGCGTTTTCAGGTAATCTGCTAACTCAGCATTCGTCGGTTCAGCCGCCGCAGCGACGTCATCCGTTACGAACGCCAGCTTCTGTTGCAGCCGGCGCCGGATAATCGTGTCGTCCCGATCCAAACCCATTGCTATTGCTTCCCGGGAATAGACTTCCTCACGCACGCGGTCCCGGATTAAGCCTTCCAGCTCTTCACGACTAGGTGGACGTTGCCACGTCCGAGAGAAGCCGATCACCAACGATGTGATCTGCCCCTGTGTAATGACGATCTTCCCCGGCTGATTTTCGGCGCGGCCCGACACGAGCCGATTCGCGATGAAAATGGCCGCTCCCAGAAGAAGGAAGTGAATGAATGGTTCTCGAATAAGTTTTTTCATAAGTGGAACGGTCATTGAGCGGGGGTGTACCAGATGGGCGATGTGTAGGCGCGCTCGGTCGTGGTCATCGGAACTTCCGGCGGCATTTTTACGTCAAAATATTTTGCGTCGTAAGCGGTCCAGCGGGGCGTCGGGATCTCGAGCACGCGGACGTAGTAGAATGCCCGCAATGCTGGATCGAAGTCCGGGTCCTTCCAGACTTTGATTAGCTCGGGCGCGCCGATCGAATTGGAATAGGTCGCATTCGGCACGTCGACGGTATTCCCGACCAATGGGACCTTTCCATCGCTGCCCGGTTTGCGATCACCGCTCCAAACTACGTCGTAAACTTTCTCCTGAGTCTTGCCCGCCTTATCCAACCAACCTTTGATGATTTGAATGCGGTCGAGGTTTGCCCCAATTGGATCTTTGAGAGCCGCAACAAGGAACGTTGGCGATTTGCCGGACTTACCAGCGTGAAGATCGCCGCCCATCGGCACGCCTTTGGTGTAACCGATACGTGCAGGCATCCGATTATTTGCGTCGTTCGGTTCGAAATCCCAGCCGCCGAAGAAGCGCACGATCATGCGCGGACCGGTAGTGGCATAAGTCTCGCGCCGCTTCATCGCGTCAAACAGTGCTTCGCGCGTGTTCTCTGTTGCCCAGACGGCGGCATAGCCGGACGCGGTTTGTTCCCAGCCCATAATCGTCGCCTTCTCCGTTTTGATAAATGGATGCGTAGCTCGGCCTGCGCTTGGCTCGGAGCTGGAGGTCTTGCCGAAAAAGTTGTCATCATCGGCCGTGGCGAGCGCGGTGTGGGTGTCAGTGGAACCGACGAGCCCGAACTTGTAAGGATTGACCCCTAGTTCCGCTTCCATTTTGAGGCCGTTCTTAAGGGCTGAGCGCGCATACTCGAATTCCAGCATCTCAGGTTTTTTCAATACGCTTAGGTCGAGATTGCCTTTGTCCCAGCGCTCGAAGTTGGCAAACTCGTCGTTAGGCGAAAGGAATGGATGTGTCTCGCCGTCGCCTTTGATCTGTGTGACTTCGTAGAGGGGCTCCCAGCGCATGCGATTCTCAGCGTATTCGCGGTCGATCTTCTTACCCGTGAACGACTCGATGATCGGGAACATGATGCCGTTGCTCACATTGCCGTTATGAGCGAGAGCGAGAACGTTGCCGCCGGTCTTTTGTTCGAACGCCGCCATCCATTTCCATAAGTCGCGCGGATTATCACTGCCGAGCGGCTTTTGCGTAGTGTAAGGTTCGATCTGGCTGGCCCGGCGCCCGTTCTCCCGGAAGATGACGTTGCGATGAAGGTTGTTTCCGCCGGTGTTCGAAGTCCACTCATAGCCGATGAAAGCGGTGAAGCGCCCTGGATCATTCGCCTCGTCAGCGGCTTTAATGGTTTCCAGCCACGCCCCGCGATAGGCCGGCGTGCCGGGGACGGGAAGTAAGCCTTTGGCAATTGTCCCCTGCGAAAAACTCTGGATGATGTCAATTGCCGCGGCTGCACCGTGGCCGGAAGTGATCATGTCGTACCACTTCCGTCCCTGCGGGGATGCCAGCATCTCCGGGTTACCACCAAGTAACTGCGGGAAAAATCCGAAGCCATCTGAGTGATCAGTCACAACGATGAAGTCGAGTGGGCGCGACAGCCTTGCGCGTTGACCACTGGAAGCCGTTACCTCTTCACCCTTTGCGAAGCGATATGCATCGGCCGGTCCGAGTCGGCATCCGAACGCGCCAGCGTCCATTGAGAACGAAGTATGAACGTGCGTATCGCCGAAGAACGGGCACGTGGGAAAGTTGCGACCCGCGTACGGTGAATACGGTGGCTTGGCAGGAAAGGCCTCCTTGGCCGATGTCTCATCGAGTGTGCCTACGTCAGTTATGGGTTGCTCGGCGGCCAACGTTGGCAGAGCGAGGCCAGCAAAGCACGACATCAACGTGATCAGGAATGGTTGCTTCATAGGTTTTGTAGTCATAATGAGGTTCATGGTTTCATAAGCGTGTTTTTTTTCCGTAAAAATGCTGAAGGTAGGCCTGCTGTGAGTACGTAATTGATGCTGAGTTTAGCTAGTACCTGACTCATTGGATTCCGTAAGTCCAACCGCCCGTTTGTTTGAGGATCAAGCCAGTAGGGCCCGCGCCCCATTTTTCGCTTCCTAACAGAGGATCGGTCGCGCTTGGGTAAAGGAAGACCGGCCCGACGCCAAGAATCAAGCCGCCGACAGTTTCTTTCGGAGAAAAGAAGAAACTCTGTATGATATCGTCGAGCCCGTCTTGCACGCGGCCGAGCGGCCGCGGTCCGTGGGTCACTTCCACGGGAACGCCATCAATGTCTTCTTCAAAAATTAGACCGGGCCCCTTGAAGACATCCTCCTGATGAATGTACGGAATGATGGTGCGGACAATGAGATTCCAGTCACTGCCAATCGAAATCGGAATGACCGGCTGGACGTTTAAGGTGTAACGCCAGCCTGCATCTGAAGGGCCGATCCGGAAGTCGAAGTTGCTTTGGAGCGGTATGCTAATGAGAGATCGTCGCACGGTTCCGTGACAGATGCGCGCGTCTTTGACCACGATACTGCTATCTGAGCTTCAGTCCTTCTGCACTGACGGTTTGTCTTTTTGCGCAACGAGAATCTGGAAGTTGGGAGGGCTCTGCGTCGTCGGATCTACGGGCCTGTCTGTGAAGATAAGTGTTGCGCCCGGTGAGATGACGGACTTTGCCTTATCCAGAAACGCAGTTGGCAGCCCGCTTTTCTGCGATGCCAAGAAAATACTCTCGTTCGATTTGCTCTCGCCGGTGGCTGTCACTTCCGCCCAGCGAAGATGCCCTTGCTCATCTGCTCCCTGAAGGGCGCTAAACACCAGGTCGTTCAAAGGTGAAACGACCTGCGGATTTGGTATTCCCGCTCGACCGATTTCCACGCCGTTTCGATATACATACACCGATTTATCGGCGCTGCTGACAATCAAAGAGACTGGACCGCTGGGAGACATATCTGGATTCCAGTCGAATTGCCCTGCAGCGATTGGCTCACTCTCCTGGCCGCTCTTGGCGAAGAATAAACCGGGATGCACAGTTGTCGCGGGCGCAGAGTGTGTATTCGCGATGATAACGGTCGCGCCTTTCATTGTGACGCCGAAGAGGAGCTTCGAAAATTCAAGCGGAAGCCGGACACATCCATGGGAGTCGGGATAACCCGGCAGCTCGCCAGCGTGCAACGCGATGCCGCCCCAGGTGACGCGCTCCATGTAAGGCATCTCTGCCCCCTTGTAGATACTCGAGGTATGATGCACCTCTTTTTCCAGGATCGTGAACACACCCGTGGGAGTAGGGTGACCGGGTCGCCCAGTGCTCACGCTTGATCGCGCAATGCGGATACCATTCCGATAAACGTACGCCACCTGCTCGGTAACGCTGGCCACAATCAAAAGCGGTCCTTCGGGCGCGCGTTCAGGTTCTCACACGTATTGGCCGGTCTTCAGAGTTACAGTTTCCGGAGAGACTCGAACACCCTCGGTAAAGGTTTCGGCAGAGACGAGGCCCGGGTCGAGAACGATCAGACCGGCAACGATGGCCATCGATGAAAACAAAAATTTCATGGCATTAACGGGCAGTTGGAAAGTAGCGCGTGATGCTTCAGATCGCTCTCGGCTGTCAATCCTTTTGGCTCTGACGCAAGTCGGGCTTGCCGTGCTAGGCAGCCGACTCGGAATGTAGTTCTCGAGGCTTTTGCCGTAGATCAGCCGCCGGCAAATCGGAGTCAAGAAAACCCAGTGCGTGCGGCACCTTGATGACACGCACTCCAGCCTTGCGCTGTTGCTCCACGATTTGATCGCGGAACGCCTGCATTCGAGTCCAATGCACCTTTGGCCGGAAATGATGTTCGGCATGGTAGCCATTGTAGAACCACGTCCAGTTATAGAGCTTGCCGTAGGTGCTCACGCCCCAGGCAATCGGCTCATCGGGATTGCCCCCATAATGCCGATAATAGCCGTTCAGATAAGAGAGGCAGTTCCCAAAATACCAAAACGGCAAAAGGAAACAGATGTAATGCCAGTTCAGAATACCGAGGATCACAAAAGTCGTGACGAAGCACACCAGTTCGAACACTCCCCAAAACGCTTCGCGCGGATTCTTTCGTTTTAGTTCCTTCAAAACAGTCTTGGGATCCTCGCGGAAGAAGCTCACGAACATGTATTTCAACGGATGTTCCGCTTCACCGTCATGGCCGTGCTTGTAGATCGAAATCCAATCGATCGTGTCACCATGATCGTCGGGCCGGTCGGCGTTGCCCTTGTGATGCTGCATGTGAATGCACTCGTAAAAGACCTGACCGAAGCCGACGGTAATCGATTCCATGATGCTGAATAACCGATTCAACAGCGGCGAACGAAAATAGGGATTGTGGATGAAGTTGTGCGAGATGCCGTTGATGTTCCACGAAATGCTGACCGAATAAATAAAACCGAGAATCAGCATGACCCAGAGCGGAACGCGCGGGAAAAGATAAAACATGCCGAAGAAGTAGATGCAGTGCAGAACGCCTGCCGCGACAGGGATGATGTCCCAGCGTGTGTGCGCAAAGATCCTGGAATTTGTCTTCGGACGCTCGATCGCGACCAATCCATTCGAAGCAGCTGGCATTGTGTTCAGGGACGCGTGTTGGAATACACAATTTTCACGGATAAATCCAGTCGGAAATTGTGGTTCCGATTTACAGCCGGTCCGGGGACATCACATTGCGGAAAGGGCCAACCGAACGGCGGTGAGAAATTCCTCGTCGTCGAATGGCTTGGTGAAAAAAGCTGACGCACCGGCTTTCAGAGAGGTGGAACGAACGAGTGGATCGTCTTTTCCGGTAAACATGATGACTCGCGTCGACGGCGAAAGCTCCCGCACCCGCGATTGAACCTCGAGACCGTTCATGAGCGGCATCCAAACATCAATGATGGCAACCGTAGGCCGATGAAGCTTCACATAATTTAGAAACGGATCTGGATCGCTGAATTGTTCGGGGTGCCAACCTGCTGACATGAGAAGCCGATTAAGGCCTCTCAAGACTGAAGGATCGTCGTCGAGGAGACAGATCATATCTGGACGTGGAGCATGTGAAACAACTCAATACTACGCACGCGTTCGACGGAGCCATATTAGACCTTAGTCTCACACCACCTAGGGAATGCGATCTGTGCTGTTTCGACCAAATGCGCCAGATCAGCGACCGACACGATGCCCAGTTTTTTTCATTACGCGACCGCGATCGGCTTTGAGGTCTTTTCCGCAGTGCCTAGCTCGCCAGCAATCTGTATTTTAACATACCTGTAACTACCAGCTGCATCCCTTCGAACTCGCGCGGTGTTAATAAATCCAGCAAACGGCGGGCTTCAGTTTTCTGCGCGCCGCGCCGTCGTTGCTCCGCAATACGCACCAGCGCGTGCTCAAGATGACTCGCTCTTGTTAACCGGCCGAACGCAATAGCCACGACACTCCTCTTCGCAGCGATGCGTCGTCATCGGTCAAAAATACCACGCTGTTCGAAGCGATCATGTCGAGGATCCATTGGCGGGAAGGACAAATTCAAACTGCGCGCCACCTCCATCAGCGTTTTCAATTGTGATCGTGCCGCCGTGCGATTCAACAATCGAGCGCACAATTGCCAGGCCCATTCCCAGTCCTTCGTTTTTAGTAGTGAAGAAAGGATCGAACACTCGGTCCCGCATCTCCTCTGAAATGCCACCACCGTAATCACGCACGCTCGTGCAAACTGAACCATCACCGTTTGATTGCGTGGCGATCACGACCTTGCGCCTGGGGACCGGTGTATCTCGCATCGCGTCAAAGGCGTTGATCACAAGATTTAGCAACACCTGTTGAAGCTGAACCTGGTCACCTTCAATGGCACGCAAACTCGCATCGAGCGATGTTTCCAGTTGGCACGAACGCAGCACGGCATCGGGAGATAGCATGCGCACTGCGTCCATCACCACCTCGTTGAGATCCACCGAGTGACGCGCCACCTGCTCTTTCTTTACCATCGCGCGAATGCCGCGTATGACATCGCTGGCACGGCGACCATCTGCGATGATGTCACCGAGCAGTTCGCTAATTTCGAGCAGATCAACGTCTCCCTTATCGATAAATCGCTGTCCAGCTGCGGCGTTACTGAGAATTCCGGCCAAGGGTTGATTCAATTCGTGGGCGATGGACGCAGACATTTCACCCATTAACGCCGCACGACTGAGATGAGATAGCTCTGCGCGATCGCGCTGCGCATCGAGTTCCGCCTGTTTGCGCGCCGTAATATCGATGTTGATTCCCAGAAGCCGTGCGGGCTTTCCGGCGTCGTCAAAGTGGACGCTGCCCCGCGTTGATATCCAACGTACGATTCCGTCGGGCAAAACGAGGCGGTACTCAGACTCGTACTCCTTTGCGTCTCGAATCGCCTCATTGATGGTCTGCCGGACGCGCCCGCTGTCCTCTGGGTGTACTCGAAGCATGAAATCTTCGAAGGTGACCTTTCCCGTCGACGGCCACCCCAGAACCGCTCGCCGCGCGTTCGTAGCCCAGACCTCATTCGTTGCCAGGTCCCATTCCCAAATTCCGAGGTTAACCGCAGCCGCTGCCAATCGCATGCGCTCCTCACTTTGTCGTAATGCCTCGTCTTTGGTCATCAATTCGGTGACATCCACGCACGATCCGATGTACCCTCCGAATTTTCCTTGCTCGTCATAGCGTGGGACACCCTGGTCCGATATCCAGCGATACTCGCCGTCATGTCGTCTCAACCGGTATTGCATAACAAATGGCTGCTGCACGTCGAATGCGCTGTTGTAAACTTGCAGGCAATTTTGCAGGTCATCTCGATGCACACCTTCAGCCCAGCCATTTCCAAGCTCCTGCTCCGTGCTGCGGCCGGTAAAATCCAACCATGTCTTGTTGAAGAAAGTGCAGAGCTTGTCGACGCCGGCCACCCAGATGAGAACGGGCGCAGCATCCGCTATGTTCCGAAATCGCGACTCGCTTTCGCGCAACTCTGTCTGTCCAGTTAAGCGCTCTTCGATCACTGTCGCCAGAAACAACAGCGGAATCGCCAGAACGATTAGAAATATCTGAACCGAAAGCGCGTTTTGTTCAGGCGTTTCGCCGGAGAATGGCCCATGGCCGTGGGATGCACTCCAAATCGCCAGGAAACCGACAATCGGGATGGTAGTGCTTGCTCCCAACGAGCCGAATCTTACCGCTGCCCAAATCAAGAATGGCAAAGGGAGAAAAAGAAGATCCATATCGGCGCGGGGCCCAATTTTGTAAAAGACAGCGTAGCTGACCACCAACAGGGCGAAAAAGAGAATGACGCCCTCCAAGTAACGGGAAAGAGACGCTGTTCGTAGGGCCTGAACTCCGGTCGTAACCCACGTTATGATCAACGGCACGATTATTAACGCCGCGAGCGCGTTTGAAAAAAGTCGTATCCGGATCAGCTCCCAGTAGCCGTCCTGTCCCCAATGATTCCACACCACAAACCCAGCGTCTAAAAACGAGGACAGAAACGGACCAATGAATACCACGCAAAGGCAAAAAAGGCCCACCGAGCGAAGCGTCGTGAAGCGAATGGGCCCGCCAACCAGGTAGCGCATCAAGCCAGCGCCAATTACTGCTTCGCAGCAGTTGCTGACAAACCAGCTCAAAATCATCAGCGGCGGAACGTGACTCTGCAATTGCGCCGCCAAATGCGCCGGAAACGCAGCTAATAACACGAGCCACCACCTGCGCGGCGGCGTTAGCAAAAGCGCTGCAACTACGACACCATTCGGAGGCCAGAGAACAGAGACAGGATGAGGTTGAAACGTGAGTGCAAAACCGATTTTGCATCCAAGGTAATATCCGGCGAACACCCATAATGAGGTTGTGAAAAGACGGCGATCGGAAAACGCGCCGAAAGTGCTCCCATTCCACGCTGCCGATTGCATGTCCGCAGCTTCAAAAGGTACGGAAGTACCCTTCATTCACCGCCCCTCATTTTATCCCCGGCTTCGAGGGGAACGCTTTGTCGGGTAACGGAGAAAATAAGTCGGATGCAGAAACTAGTCTCGACACGACCGTCGCGATTGCGGTGCCCATAGCCATAAGAATGCCTGCCCTTAGATCGCAACTTCTTTCCACGGCACCCCGCGTTATTAAATGACCTCACCCTTGGGAGAAACGCTATTTTCGGCATGAAATTTTCGATCTCGCTGCAGTTGGTCATGTTATGAAGTGCCAGGGAGGGGACTCGAACCCCTACGGATTTCTCCACCAGATCCTAAGTCTGGCGCGTCTGCCAATTCCGCCACCCCGGCAAATTGCCATGCTCACGAAGCTCGCTGTGTTGGCCGTTGCGGGCAAATTTGCTTAGGAAGAAGCGAGCGATGGCGACGGACCGCCGGCCGGAGGTTTCGCCTCAGCGGTTGCAGCCGCTGCTGCCTTCGCGGCTGCGGCTTTCGCCGCTGCTTCAGCCGCGGCTTTCTTCTTCGCTTCGGCGGCGGCTACCGCGTCCGCGAGATTCTTGTCAACCATCTCTGCTTCGACGGGGTGGATCTTGTGATAATACCCGTTCGATTTGGAAAGTTGCTCTTTGCGCAAAAGCAAGTGATCGAACCGCTCGCGCTGACTCAGCTCGAATTCCTTGTCCATCTTGATCGCCTCGAACGGACAGACCTCGACGCAAATCTGGCAGCTCATGCACACCGAGATGTCGATGTCGAAAATCTTCGGATAAAACTGCGGTTTGCCCATGTAATCGGGCTTTTTGTCGTCGCTTTTGACGATGTAGATGCACTGCGGCGGACATTCTTTCTCGCAAATCTTGCAGGCGACGCAGCGCAGGCCCGCCTGGGGATCGTTGTCGTCGAAAATCAGGAACGGAAAATTTCGGTAATTTTCCGGAAGTGGACTGCGTTCCTCCGGGTACTGCACCGTGGTCAGGCGATCCTTCTCGAAATAACTTCCGACAAAATTCCGTGCGGTGACGGCCATTCCCTTGAGTATGCCTGTGCCAATCATCGATCCACTTCTCCCATTACGATATCGATGCTGCCGAGGATTACCATTACGTCAGCCACGGTGTGACCGAGGCACAGGTCCTCGAGAAGCGTGAGATTAATGAAACTGGGCGGGCGCACCCGGTACCGATACGGATTAGGGCTGCCGTCGCTGATCAAATAAAATCCGAGCTCACCCTTTGGTCCTTCGATTCGACCGTACGCTTCGCCAACCGGGGGACGAAATGCGCGCACTTTTACTTTCGGATTCACGATGGGGCCGGGTGCAATTTGCGGGAACGCTTGCTTCAGGATCTCCACGCTCTCGCGCATCTCCAACGCCCGCATCATTAGGCGATCGTAAGTGTCGCCGTGCTCCCCGAGCGGAATCCGGAATTTGAAACGCGGATAAAATCCGTAGCCGTCTACTTTGCGAATGTCGTAATTCACACCGCATGCGCGCAACATCGGACCGGTGATACCGGCGCTGACCGCCAGTTCGGCGGACAGTTTGCCGACGTTTTGGGTGCGGGCGATCACGATCTCGTTCCCGAGAATGAGTTCCTCGAATTCGTCGAGAAACTTCGGGAAGCGATCGACAATCTGTTTCGCTCGGGCTAGCCACTCATCGTCAGCGTCCACGCGGCAGCCGCCGAAACGCATGTAATCGCACATCATTCGCGAACCGGATAATGACTCGAAAAGATCGAGAATTTTTTCGCGCTCGCGGAACGCGTACATCAGTGGCGTGCCCCACGCGCCCATGTCGCTGAGCAAAAAACCCAGAAGCGAGGCGTGATTCTGCAGTCGCGTCAGTTCGGCAAGGATTACGCGCAGATACTCGGCGCGTTCAGGAACTTCGATCCCGGCGAGTTTCTCAACGCTGAGCGCGTATGCCCAGTTGTTGGTCATCGAGCAGAAATAATCAAGCCGGTCGGTGTACGGCATCGAGCCGAGGTAACTGGTGTTCTCGCCAATTTTCTCATGATTTCGATGCAGATAGCCGAAGACCGGTTTGAGCTTGCGAACGATCTCGCCATCGAGCGCCACATTCATCCGAAACACGCCGTGGGTGGATGGGTGCTGCGGTCCCATCGAGACTTCGAGCAATTCGCCCTCGAGTCGCGAGCCCATGCTGAGCGGCGGTCGCTCCATTACTTCGATTGTTTCAACCGCTGCGCTCATTCCATTCGCCCCGTTCATCCGTGTGAATCAGTGGCCGTGATTTCTTCTGCTCCGTCCAATTGCGGTCGCGTTGGGTAATGCTGCTTCGCTTTCTCCAGCACCTCGTCATGAGGCGTCGGTTCCCATTCGTAATCGTCCGGCTCACGGTAATCTTTCCGCATCGGATGATCTTGAAACTCGTCCCACATCAAGATCCGCCGCAAATCGGGATGAGCGTCGAAGCGGATGCCATACAGATCGAAAATTTCGCGCTCCTGGAATTCCGCGCTCCTCCAGATCGGCGTGAGTGAAGGCAAGTGGGTACCGTCTGAGCGATTGCTTGTGCGCATGCGAATAATGAGCGGGCCGTGTTTATGAGTCATCGAATAAAGATGATAAACCGCCTCGAGATACCCGGGAATTTTCTCCTCAGTGGTCTCGGCGATCTCTTTTTCCTGACCATCGACGAGCTTCTTTACCTTGGTTGTTTTCTTCACGGTACGGTCCGGCCAATCGACGCCCGTAACATTGGAGCAAAAATCCAGGCACAGCGCCGGATCGACGTGTAAAAACCTCGCAACGGCGACGGCATGCTCGTTATCGATCAAAAGCGAATGCTGCTGCGACGGGCTGCCATTTTGCACGATTTCGATCTTCGCACCGGGGACGGCGGTTTCGATGCAGACCTTGATTTGCTCAAGAGATTCCACGGCTAGCTGCGCTCAATTGCCGCTGGATGAAAAACGTCCGGGTTCGCGGTTGGCTCCAGATCATGTTCGCCAAACTTCGGCACGGGGAACTCGCTGGGTTGGTCTGGCTTGAGAAACTCGGCCTTATCTGCGCCGGTCAACTTTTGTTCGTCGATCTTGCGCTGCAATTCCATGAATGCGTGAAGCAATGCTTCCGGGCGCGGCGGGCACCCGGGGATGTAAACATCGACAGGAATATAGCGGTCTATGCCTTTGAGCACGTTGTAACCTTCCTTAAATGGTCCACCTGAAATCGCGCATGCACCCATCGCGATCACGTACTTCGGATCAGCCATCTGGTTGTAAAGGCGCACGATTTGCGGCGCCATTTTCTTCGTGACCGTTCCAGCAACAATCATCAAATCCGCCTGCCGCGGCGATGGCCGGAAAACTTCACCGCCGAATCGCGCGATGTCGTAGCGGGACGCCGCAGTGGCGATCATTTCAATGGCGCAACAGGCCAGTCCGAACTGCAGCGGCCAGATCGAGTTCTGGCGTCCCCAGTTGTAAAGGTCCTGCATCTTCGTCACCCAGACTCCCTGCCTTTGCAGCTCGGTGCGTAATTGTTCGTCGATTTGGTTCACTATTCCGGATAAGAAGGTACAGCAGTTACAAAAGTTACATCGTCACAACAGCGCGACCGAGAAGATCCCTCGAATAGTGTAACTCTTTTAGCTTTTTAAACCAGCGCGTGAGCGCGCTAGTGCTGCCATTGCAAACAACCCTTGCCCCACGCCCAGACAAGCCCTTCGATGAGAAGCAGAAGAAAAATAAGAATCGCGACAAACGCTCCGACCGGCAAACCGGTGAATGCGACTGCAAACGGCACGAGAAACACGGCCTCAACGTCGAAGATCAAAAAGATTATGGCATAGAGATAATACTGCGCGTGGAACTGAATTTGCGCGTCGCCGATCGATTCGATGCCGCATTCGTAGGTAGAAATCTTGTCCGGGCCGGGCTTTGGCGGTTGGAAAAATCGCCGCCACAGCCACGCCAGCGCCAATGGAACCAGCGGAAACACTAGCGCCACGCCAATGAAAATAATGATGAAGAAATACGGATGCGGATTCATCCAGTCTGCGATCAAATTCGCTCGGAAGTCGTCACTGCCAACCTTATAGTGACAGCGCGAAGAAAACAACGTGATGGAGACGAAAACCGGTGCTGATTCCGTAGGGCAGACGTCGCCCTTTTTGTTCTGCCCAGATCAACGCCGCGCGGGCTCAAGGTCTCGCGGAGGATAACAGCCGCGTCGGCTAGAACTGCACGAACGCCGCTACAGCTAGTTTTAGCTGTCGTCTGACTTTCGTCCGAACCAACGCCGCTTTTTCGTCTTTGGTTCTTCGGCCGGTGGCGCGGGTTCCTCTTTTGTCGGAGTTGGAGCTTCCGCCTTTGGCTCCTCTCGCGTGGGCTGCTCGGCTTCAAGCGCTATCTCTTGAGGTTCCGCCTCTGACTCTTTGCGTTTCGCCTTCTTTTCTTTCTTCGGTTTTTCCTCGGCGATGTGATCTGCGTCGACCCACTCAATAAATGCCATACGCGCCGAATCGCTCTTCCGCGCGCCGAGTTTGACGATTCGGGTGTAACCGCCGTTCCGTTCGGCGGAACGTTGCGCGATGTCGTCGAATAATTTTTTCACGATGTTTTTCTGCCGTAACACAGCCAGGGCCGTGCGACGCGCGTGAATCGAACCGTTCTTACCGAGCGTCACCATCCGTTCAGCAAGAGGGCGAACCGCTTTGGCCTTGGCGAGTGTCGTCGTGATTCGCTGATGTTGGATTAAAGCGCAGACCTGATTAGCGAGTAGCGCCCTGCGATGATCGGCGGTGCGCCCCAGCTTGATTGTCTTCTTTTGATGTCTCATACGCGACGAAACACGATCTTCGCACAGACGTTTACTGTTGGCCAGCCGCAGGTGCGGCCACTGGCGCAGCGCCATCCACGCTTACCGGCAAATCGATCAACCCTGCCTCGAACTTCATGCCCAAACTCAACCCAAGCTGTTGCAGTTTGTCCTTAATCTCATTGAGCGATTTCTTGCCGAAGTTGCGATACTTCAGCATTTCTGCCTCGGTCTTCTGGGCAAGCTGCCCGACCGTCGTGATGTTCGCATTGTTCAAGCAATTGGCTGCGCGCACGCTCAGCTCGATCTCGTTCACACTCATGTTGAGCAGTTTCTTCAGCTTGATATTTTCTTCGCTCACTCCAGCCGGCGTCTGATCGAATTCGATCACTTCCTCGTTGTAGTGCACGAAAACATCAAGGTGATGGCGCAGAATCGCGGAAGCCTGGAGCAGTGCGTCATCGGGAGTTAATCGGCCGTCGGTCCACATCTCGAGAATGAGTTTGTCGTAATCGGTGCGCTGGCCAACCCTGGTATTTTCCACTGCGTACTTCACGCGCGTGACGGGTGAAAAGATGGAGTCGATGGGAATGAGGCCGATTGCCTGATCGGGGCGCTTGTTTTCCTCGCCCGTGGCAAATCCGCGGCCGACGCGCACTTCGAGTTCCGCGTCGAATTTGTGTTTTCGATCAAGGGTGCAGATCAGTTGCTTCGGATTCAGTACTTCAAACCCTTGAATGGTCTGGATGTCGCCTGCAGTGATTTCGCCTTCTTTGTTGACAGTGAGCGACAGCTTCTTGGGCTCGTGGTCCTGACCGTCCAGTTTAAATTTCACTTTCTTGAGGTTCAGGACGATGTCGGTCACGTCCTCAACTACGTTGGGCAACGTGGCAAACTCGTGCTGAGCGCCGGCGATTTTTACCGCGGTAATGGCCGCGCCTTCGAGCGAGGAAAGCAGCACGCGCCGAAGCGAGTTCCCAACGGTGTGACCGTAGCCGGCCTCGAATGGCTCGGCGATGAACTTTGCATAGGTATCTGTGGCCGTGCTCTCGTCTTTTGTGAGAGTCTTCGGCATTTCAAAACGACCGTAACGGATAGGCATCTTTTAGTTTTCGAATATCGATTAGCGATTTGCGATTGAACACCGGCAAAGACCGGACAATCGAAATTCGGAAATCTTAAATCGAAATTCCTTCTATCGCCGGGTTCCCCCTGGCGAGCGCGATCTCACATCCAGCGATGGAGACCCAGGGACCAACGGCGTAATTTCAAAAACTCGCTGCGGAGCTTGGAATAAAGACTAAATCCGCAATTTTGCAAGCAACCGTTTGGCTTCCCACTTAGTCAACATCGAGTCTTATTAACACCGGGCTTCAGACCGGTGCTTTCTGCGCTCGGGTATATCTGAAAGCCGTTTCAACGGCTTTATTGCTAATTTCGCCGGGGCGAAGCCGTTAAAACGGCTAACAGAATCGATATTGGTGTGTCACCTGCCTGAAGGCAGGTGTTACTGAGAGGATCACTGTTCGATCACGTCATCCGGCAATTCATTCGTGTCCTCGCCGCTGGGCTGGCGAGGCGATGGTTTGGATTCTGGTTGCGCCCGGAGATGGGACGATGGGCTTATGGCTCGAGCGGGGTTGGACTGGGATCGAGAGGAGGACAGCGACCGCCATTTCTTGCGAAGTCTAAAGACCTCCAAGATTAAGAAAGCGCTGAATGGGGTGATAAAATCGTATGGGGTTAGGGTACGCCCAAACAAGAGCGCGATGACAGCCCACACCACGGTGCCGCCAACCGCAACAAGGAGTGTCACAACCACGTATTCTATCAATGATGAAGCCGTCACGCGTGGTGGCCGCGGGATGTCGGCTGGTGACACCGCCCGTTTTGGAAAATGCTCGGCTAGCAGTTTGCCGATTTCCTCGATGCCTTCGACGATGGCGCGGCTAAACTTCTCGCTTTGAAAATGCGTCTGCATTCCTTCGATAATGCGCTGCCAAAACTCGTCACCGCATTTCTCGTGAATGGCTCTGTCGCCAACAACGGCGAACTTGTGCTCGCGTGGCGCCATGAAAATTAAGATCGCATTGCGCTCCGCGGTCTTGTGCATCTGGAGCTGCCGAAATTTTTTCTGCGCAACAACCAGGGGATCGGCTTTCAATTTGCCGCGCTGGATTAAAACACGAATGTCACCTGATGTTTTTGATTCGGCTTCCCGAATCGCACGAACGATTCGATCGTGCTCGAGTTTGCTAAGGAATTCTCGCGTTCGCATTTGATCACCAACTCGATCCCGCGCCGCCTCCGCCGAAACTGCCGCCGCCACCGCCGAACCCGCTGAATCCGCCTCCATTGCCCCCACCGGACGACCAGCCTCCGCCGCTCGGGATGAATACAGGCCCGCCTCCTCGCGATGAATAACCGTAACCGCCCAATTTTCGGAATAGCCGCGAAAGGATCATCAGCACAATGACAAAGATGATGAAGGGCAAAAGACCGGTAACCGCGCCGCCGCCCTTGCGTTCCGCTACCGTCTTTGCTGATCCTTTATACTCGCCCCGGATCGCTTTGCAGATCAGATCGATTCCTGTCGCGAGCCCAGCCTCATAATTGCCAGTCCTAAATAGCGGCTTGATGTGACGCTCAGTGATATCGAATGCGGTCGCGTCCGGCAACACGCCTTCCAAGCCGTAGCCGACTTGGATAAACATCTTGCGGTCCTGGAGGAATACAAAGAGAACCACACCGTTGCGCCGCTCCTTTTGCCCCACGCCCCACGCCTGTGCCACGCGTTGCGTGTAATCAGCGATATCCGAGTCGCTCTGCATTTTGGGAAAAACCGCGACCACCACCTGGTCGGAAGTATCACGCTCGAATTGAGCAAGCTGTTCGTTGAACCGCGATGCAGTTTCTTTCGAAACAACGTTGGCGTAATCATTAAAATACGCACCAGGCGTTGCCGGAATCACTTCCGCGGCAAAAGAGTGCGAGATAAGTAGGACGTAAAGTCCCACGACGATGGAACACAGCGTTCTGGGGAGCGCACGCGGCCCGCGTGCTGGTTTTGGCGGCTCGCCAAAACAATCTTTTGGGTCTTCAAAGTTCACGAAAGCGGGCCGCTTTCGCCAGCACGCGGGCCGCGTGCGCTCCCCGGAATTCGCACTGCGCTGTTGGTGCGCGACCATTCGCGTACCACTACGGGGTGGTCGCGGGCGCCGGAGCCGGCGAGCTAAAATTGAACTGCACCGGCGGGGGTTTTTCCGCGCCGGCTTGCGCAGTGAAGAACGGTTTCGGCGGAAAACCGAGCATGCCCGCGATCAAATTTGTCGGAAAACTGCGCACCGCAACGTTATAGTCCTGCACCGTCTTGTTGAAGTTACCCCGCTCGACGGAAATTCGGTTTTCGGTTCCTTCCAATTGCGCCTGCAAGCTCAGGAAGTTCTGGTTCGCTTTTAATTCTGGATAGCGCTCCGAGACGAGAAGCAAACGTGAGAGCGCATTACTCAACTGCCCCTGTGCAGCTTGAAACTGCTGGAGTTGCGCGGCGTCGGTCGGCGCTTTGTTTGGATCGAGCTGAACGCGGCCAACGCTGGCGCGGGCATTCGTCACTTCGACCAGCGTTGATTTTTCGAAATTAGCCGCCCCTGAAACAGTGTTGACGAGATTTGGAATCAGATCTGCACGGCGCTGATAAACGTTTTGTACCTGCGCCCAACTTTGATCCACGGCCTGTTGCAAGCGGACGAGACGATTGTAGCTGCCTCCAATTGCAATGGCAGCAACTACGACCACGAAAAGCAGAATGGCGATGAGGACGCCGCAACCGAGCGCGAATTTATTCATGACAAGTATGGATAACTGTAAGCGATTATTTTTCCAAGATCGGAGTGATTTGCCAACCGACCACTTTCCATTCACCGCCGTCTTTCACAAATGTGTCGGTCCACCCGACTTTTCCGCCGAGAAGATCTTCCTTTCCCTTCTGCACCCTGATTGCTCCCTGACCAACGACGATACCAGTGTCGCCATACAAGCGCACCCGAAGATCATCGATTTTGAATTCGGTGAATACGATGTCGCCGGTCATGGTCTGCAAATCCTACTGCTTGTTCACGATGCTGCCGTCCGGCCAGACGATCGTGCAATCGTTCGCCTCAACCCGCCGCGCGTATGAACTGTCGCCTTTGACGCGCGCTTCCGTCCATTCACGCTGAATCCTAATGAGCGTCTGCTCGTCCTCCGAACGCCCTCTCATGGTCCCGTGATCGTTCGCCAGACTAACAACCAAGTCAAACTGTCGATTCTCATTCGACGCGCCCGAGCACTAGCCGCAAAAACTGCGCGTCTGAAAAATTTCCCCCCGATCCCTGGCGGACAATGACTGCTTTCAGCGACGGGATAATGAATAGTCGCTGGTAATGCGACCCAAGCGCTACCACCATGTCCGCAGGCGCATCCTTGCAGATGCAAATGCCGGTCCATTGCGCGTTTTGCCAGGGCAAATCGAGCAGTCGCTCCATATCGGCCTCGCGTGCGTTCGGTGCCTCATGATTCAGCCAGAATGTGAGGCCGTACGCCGGATTTACCTGCGAACCAACAAACGCTTCTCGCAATATATTTGCGGGCACAATTTGGCGTCGATGGTAATTGCCGTTGCCAATTACAAGCTCGCCCAGTCGCGCCCATTCGCGGGCGGTTAATTCAAAGCCGGTCGCAGGCAGCGGATTTCCGCGCGCGTCTTTTTTGTATTTGAGATCGTGCAGTCCAAGCCGGTTCGCCACGTGCGCTTCGAAGTAACTGATAACGCTGCGTCCTCCCAGTTTTCGACGCAGCAGCTCGGAAAAAATCTGAAGGTGACTTGGACCGTAGATAAAAGCGGAACCAGGTTGAGCCACATTGGGCAATCCGATCGCCATCGCGTTTCGATCGCGAATCGAAGGCCGCTGAAGAAGCGACGCGCCCTCAATGCCGTCGGTTTGGCTAAGCAATTGCCGAATCGTGATCTGCGATTTGCGCGGATCACTCTTCCACTCGGTAATCGTGTCCGACACCGGATCGTCGAGTCTAAACAGCCCCTCTTGCATAGCTGCCAGCGCCGCAATCCCCCAAAAGCTTTTTGTCCCGCTAAAGATCGGCCATCGTCTGTTCGCAGATCCACCGTTTGCGGAACGCTCAAAAATTGTCCGACCATTTTGCATTACCAGCATCGCACTGCCGCGCCTGCTTTCGGAGTGTTTTGCAGCACGCGCGCAATCCGATGCTTTGATTTCGGCTAAGGCAGCCGGCGATGTTGCTAATATGGCAAGCAACAATCCGCTGTAGCCGCTTCGCTGTGCGAAGCGTGACAGTGACGAATGCTTCATACGCAGATCGCGTCGCCCACAGGGCGACGGCTATAGATCCGTTGTAGCCGGGGGCGACTTGTCCGCCGTAGCTTTAGCGGAGCCCGATGGCCCTGGCCCGCCGGAATCACCGATGCCGGCTACAGGTTGCGCCACCGGCAAATAACGTCTCCGCAACTCTTCCGCGTTCGGCAATTCGTCGAGATTGCGAAGCCCGAAGTGATCGAGGAAATATTGTGTCGTTTCGTAAAGGAGCGGTCGTCCCGGGATTTCGGCGCGTCCGGCGATTTTCACCAAACCGCGCTCCATCAACGTTTGCAGCACGCCATCTATATTCACGCCGCGCACCGCTTCTACGTCCGCACGCGTAATCGGCTGGCGATACCCAATGATTGCCAATGTCTCCAGCGCAGGCGCGCTTAATCGCGCCGGCTTCGGCGCGGGGAAAAGCTGCCGGACCCATTTCGCAAAGCCTGGATCGGTAGCGAGCTGCCAGCCTTCTGCTTTTTCGACCAGTTGAAAGGCGCGGCTCTGCTGAATGTATTCCACCTTTAGTTGTTCGAGTGCGGCGGCAACTTCCGCATTTTTTACGCGCGCGAACTCGTTAGGCGTCTCACTCGCCGGATCGCCTTCGGCCGCCTTGATTGCCGCAGCGATCTCATGAATCGAGAGCGGCTTTTGTGCCCTGAACAGGAGCGCTTCGATAACCTTTTCCACGCTCATACTATTTGTCATCCCGAGCGCAGCGAAGCGGAGTCGAGGGACCCCGTGAAGTTAGCTTTTCGCTTTCGCATCGGGATTGAAAGCCTGGCCTCGCGGACTTTGTCCGCTGCGTTGCAGCCTCGACTTCGCTCGGAATGACGGCGTTCATTACGCTCCGATCGCGGTTTGAATCGCATCCGCGATGCGGTCTGCTTGTTTGTCGATCATTTCAAACTCGCGTCCTTCGATGAGTAGACGAATTTTTGGCTCGGTGCCGGAATAACGCAGGAGCACACGGCCTTTGCCGGACAACTCTTTCTCGGCCTCTGTTACCAACTTCATCACAGAATCCAGCTCTGCCAGCGGAGGCTTTTCTTTCACCGCCAGATTGCGCTGGGCCTGCGGATACTTTTGCAAACACGCCTTGAGCTTGCTCAATGGCTGGCCGGTTTTGTGCATGATTCGCAAAATCTGGAGCGCGGTGATGATGCCGTCGCCTGTCGTGGTGAAGTCACGGAAAATGACGTGACCGCTTTGCTCGCCACCGAGATTCAATTTTTGCCGCACCATTTCTTCAATTACATAGCGATCACCGACTTTTGTCCGTACTACTTTGCCGCCGCGCGCCGCCAGCGCTTCATCAAGACCGAAATTGCTCATGACCGTTGCCACGACGGTGTTTTGCTCCAGCCGGCCGGATTCCAAAAGATCCAACGCCGCGATCGCGAGAATTTCATCGCCATCGACAATCTCGCCGTCTTCGTCGCAAAGAAGAACGCGGTCAGCATCGCCGTCGTGACTAATGCCGACGTCTGCGCCGCTGATTTCGACAACCCGCTGGATTTCGTCTGGATGCATGCTGCCGCAGCCGTCGTTAATGTTGATCCCGTTCGGCTCGTTGTACGCCACGGCAACCTCCGCGCCTAACTCGCGCAAAACGCACGGCGTCGATTTGTAAGCGGCGCCATTTGCTACGTCCACTCCGACGCGCATTTCCTCGAGCGACATTCCCTTGGGAAAACTTGCCTTCGCGAATTCCACGTAGCGGCCGAGCGCGTCATCGATTCGTGTGGCTCGACCAATGTTGTTCGCGATCGGCCGAATCGAATCGATTTCGCCATTGAAAACGAGGTTTTCGATTTTTTCCTCGATCTGATCATCCAGCTTGTAACCGTCGTGCCGGAAAAATTTGATGCCGTTGTCCTGATAAGGATTATGCGACGCAGACAGAACGATGCCAGCGTCAGCGCGCAGCGATCGGGTGATGTAAGCAACGCCCGGCGTCGGCAACGGCCCGATCACCAGGACATCGACTCCGAGCGAAGTGATTCCCGCCACGAGCGCGTTTTCCAGCATGTAACCCGAAAGACGCGTGTCTTTCCCGAGCACGATTTTGGGTCGCGCGCCGTCAGGCGTCCTGCGCGGATTCATCTGCGCGAACACATACGCCGCAGCGCGCCCAAGTTTCAGCGCCGTCTCCGCCGTCACCGGCTCAACGTTCGCGATTCCGCGCACGCCATCGGTACCAAAGATTTTCTTCCGCTCGGTCACGGGCTAATTGAAACGCTCAAAGCGCAATTCGTAAACGGGAAACTTTCGCACGGCCAGGCGAACGGCTGGCAAGGCCGTTGCTGAGTGTGGAAATTAATTGCCGGTAATGTTGACAGTGGCTTCTCTACGTTGCGTCCACGCCTTCGGCAGATTTCTTCGCAAGATTCATTTCGTTAATTTTGCGATGAAGCGTGCGGCGGCTGATGCCGAGCTTTTTGGCAGCAGCGGTGACGTTGCCGTTGGTGGCGGCGAGGGCTTGAGCAATCAATCTTCTTTCGGTCTCGTGGAGATCGAGCGGGCTGGTTTTTTCGCCAAACGCCTCGGTTGGTGAAACGCCACCGGGCAACTTTGCAGTTGCCGCCTTACGCAGAGCCATGGGCAGATCGCGGAGTGTAATTTGTTTGCCGGTTGTCATCACGACGCCGTGTTCGATTGCGGTCCGCAATTCACGAATGTTCCCCGGCCAATCGTATGCAAGCAGCGCATCCATCGCCTCCGGCGTGAGTTCGAGAAGCGGTTTCTGATTTTGCTTACAGAAATGGCGCAAGAATCCGCGGACCAGAATCGGGATGTCTTCTTTTCGTTCGCGCAACGGTGGCATAACGATACGCACGACGTTGAGGCGAAAATAAAGGTCGTCGCGAAATTTTCCCTCGCGTACGAGTTGTTCGAGATTTTTGTTCGTGGCTGCGATCAGGCGCACATCGGCACGCAAGGTTTGGTTGCCACCCACGCGTTCGAACGCGCGCTCTTCGCTCATGACGCGCAGCAATTTGACCTGCGTGCTCGAGTCGATCTCCCCCACTTCATCGAGCAAAAGTGTACCGCCATTGGCCTGCTCAAACCTGCCAATGCGCCGTTCGTGGGCGCCTGTGAATGCGCCTTTCTCGTGCCCGAACAATTCGCTCTCGAGAAGCTGCGGCGAAAGCGCGGCGCAATGGACCACCACAAATCTCGCTTTGTTACGCCGGCTGAGATTGTGAATGGCGTGCGCCGCCAGTTCCTTCCCCGTGCCGCTCTCGCCTTCGATCAACACATTGGCCGATGAAGGGGCGACTTGTTTGATTGTCTCGAGCACCTCATGCAACGGCGGCGAATCGCCCCAGATATTTTCGAGCCCGTAACGCTCGTCGACCTGTTCGCGGAGCGCGCGATTTTCCTGCTCAAGTTTGCGGCCCTGCACCGCGCGCGCGATGAGCAATTCGACTTTGTCGAGATTGAGCGGCTTGGTGACGAAATCATAGGCGCCGCGTTTCATTGCCTCCACTGCGACGTCGACCGAGCCGTAAGCGGTCATCATGATGCAGATCGGCGGACGCGACATTTTCAGCGCGCGATCGATTAGGACCATCCCGTCTTCATTGCCAAGGCGGAGGTCAGTTAGAAGCACATCAACCTGCTCGCGCTCCAGCACGTCCATCGCACCGGCAATATCGGCGGCGACATACACGTCGTAATCGTTTTCGAGCAAACGCCGCAGTCCGTCGCGGGTATGCTTCTCGTCGTCAACAATCAGAACCGTGCGCTGAAGATCCATAAGGGAACCCAACAACTAACCGCAGAGAACGCAGAGTTCATGGAGATTCAAAACATTTCTGTGGCTCGCGCGAGGTCCACGCTGTGACAAAACCTTGCGACTCTGTGGCGCTTGCGCCGGAAACGTGTATCATCGCGCGTGCGTCAGCGAGTCTTTCGGGGTCTGATGTCGATTGTTCTTGTAGGCTGTCCCGCCCTGGTTAGTGGCGAGGACGCGGCAAACGCAGACACGACTTGGAAAATCGTGGCTCATGACAAAGATCTTGAAATCTACAGCCGGCTGCGCCCGGGTTCGCCGCACAAGGAATTCAAAGCAGTTGGCCCGATTGACGCGCCGGCTCGTGCCGTGGGCGCTGTGATCGACGATTTCGAAAATTATCCAAAGTTCATGCCTTTCATGACGGAATGTCGGCTGATTAAACAAGATGGCGACACGATGATTGGGTATCAGCGGCTGTCGCCAAAGATTTGCGCAGATCGTGATTACACACTGCGCGTTTCGAAGAAGTCATTGCCCGTGCCGAATGGTGTGGTCTATACGAGCCGGTGGTCGCCTGCGAATGAACTGGGGCCGCCCGAAAAGAAAGGTGTAGTGCGGGTAAAAATTTGCGAGGGCAGCTGGCGACTTGACCCTGAAGGACCCACCAAAACACTTGGCACGTATTCCATCTACACGGATAGCGGCGCCTCTTTGCCAGCGTTCATTGACAATCGTGTAAGCCTGACTGGAATTCGAAGGTTGTTCGCGGCCGTTCGCAAACAGGTAAAGGAGCCAAAGTACGCGGTGGCTTCGCAGGCGTCACCAGCGCCTGCCAGGCCCCAGTAAAACCTTTTTCCCCAGTAACGCGCGCGAGTATTGTCTGTCCGCATGAAAGCGAATTTTCTCCTGTTTGTGGCTGTGATCGCCGGTGCATTTACGCTCAACGACGCCACTTTGGCCGAGAGCGCGCCTGACACCCCAAAGAAACCTGTTGCCGCCGAATACCATGGAGTAACCGTGGAAGATCCGTATCAGTGGCTCGAAGCGGACGACAACTCGCAGGTGAAAGCGTGGTCTGACGCGCAGAATCAGCGGACACGTAAAAATCTCGACAGCTTCCCCGATCGGGCGGCGATTGAAAAACAGTTACAAGAGTGGTACGCGAAAACTTCACCGAACTATTTCTCGCTCGTCTCGCGGCCCGGAATTTTGTTTGCGATGAAATTCCAGCCGCCGAAACAACAGCCGCTGTTGGTGACGATCGCGTCGGCGGACGACCTGAAGTCGGAAAAAGTAGTGATCGATCCGAATGTCCTCGACACGAAAGGCACGACAGCGATCGACTGGTTTGTACCGTCGTTGGATGGCAAATACGTCGCCATGTCACTTTCCAAAGGTGGCAGCGAAGACGGCACACTTCACTTTTACGAAACTGCGACGGGCAAAGCGTTGCCGGACACGATTGCGCATATCCAGTATCCTACGGCAGGCGGCAGCGCGGCTTGGAACGCGGATGGCACCGGGGTTTTTTACACGCGTTTTCCCCGGAAAGGGGAGCGCCCGGATGCTGATCTCAATTTTTATCAGCAGATTTACTTTCATAAGCTCGGCACGCCCGACACAAAGGACACATATTCGATTGGCAAAGACTTCCCACGGATCGCGGAGATCGCCCTCGCAGCTTCCCGCGACGGCAAATACATTCTCGCGACTGTAGCGAACGGCGATGGCGGGGATTTTGCGCATTATCTGCTTGGGCCTGATGGAACGTGGAAGCAGATCACGCAGTTTAGCGATCAGATTAAACTCGCGCAGCTCGGGCGCGATAACGCGCTGTATCTGCTTTCGCGCGCGGGTGCGCCGCGCGGAAAGATTCTTCGTCTGCCGCTCGATGTGCCGGAATTGAAAAATGCCGCGGAGATTGTTGCTTCCGGGGAAGCGGTGATCGAGCAGATCGTGCCGGGCACAGATGCGCTCTATGTTGCCGATTTGCTTGGAGGACCATCGCAAATTCGGCGCTTCGATCTGAATGGCAAGAATGAAACCGCGATCTCGACCCCTCAAATCTCTGCTGTGCAGGAATTGCTCGCGCTCGAAGACGGGTCGCTCCTGTTCCGCGACGTGAGCTATACCGACCCGGCGGCGTGGTTCCATTGTCTCAATGGGAAAACCGAGCCGGTGAAGACGGCCCTGCAGAGCACGTCCCCTGTCTCGTTTGCTGATATTGAAGTGCGGCGCGAGTTCGCCACTTCAAAAGACGGCACGAAAATTCCATTCAACGTCCTTTCCCGAAAAGGAATGAAGCGCGATGGAAACAACCCGACGCTGCTCTACGCGTACGGAGGCTACGGAATCAGCATGTCGCCCAACTTTGATTTTACGCGCCGGCTTTGGTTCGATCGCGGCGGCGTCTACGTGGTGGCAAACATCCGCGGCGGTGGCGAGTTCGGCGAAGAATGGCACAAGGCTGGCAATCTCACGAAAAAACAGAATGTATTCGACGATTTTGCGGCGGCCGCGGAATACCTGACCAAAGAGAATTACACGCGTCCGGGAAAGCTCGCGATTCAAGGTGGAAGCAACGGTGGCCTGTTGATGGGCGCGATGATCACGCAGCATCCTGATTTGTTTCGGGCGGTAGTTTCCTCAGTCGGTATTTACGACATGCTGCGTGTGGAACTGGCGCCCAACGGTGCATTCAACGTGACCGAGTTCGGCACGGTTAAAAATCCCGAGCAATTCAAGGCGCTCTACGCTTATTCGCCCTATCATCACGTTGTGGACGGAACGAAGTATCCCGCCGTTCTAATGATGACCGGCGCAAACGATGGACGCGTGGCACCGTATCACTCCCGCAAGATGACGGCGCGCCTGATCGCCGCGAACAAATCCGAGAACCCGATTCTTTTGCGAACCAGCTCCAGTGCGGGCCACGGTATCGGCACTGCATTGAGCGAGCGCATCAAACAGTCAGCCGACATTTACGCGTTTCTCTTTGCGCAACTCGGGATGTCGGGCAAGCCGGTTGATTAGTTACACATAATTTCGCCAGAAACTAACCCCAGTTCTTGAGCGGTTGTGGAGGGAATGTATTTGGCGCGCAGAACAAAGAATGTGATCCGGCAGGATGACGTAGCGACCAACCCGCCAGAAATTTGCCGCCTGCCATGCCGCGATGATCAGCCTCGCTGCTTCGTCGTTCGTGAGCAGCGGTCTTCGCCGGTGGGTGCACACGGTGAGGAAGATAATTATCGATCGGAACCCAGTCTCGACTGTCGGAAAATGCGCCGGTTTCTTCTGTTCAATGCGGCACGCAACGTTCGGCGGCGTCGCAGAGCTCGGCCCTCCGTTTGGGTGTGCCTTCACGCCTCCGGCCTATGATCTCTGGCTTCTCCTGCTTCCAACATGCGAATGCGTTTGTCGATGAATGGCAAACGGATCGTCAGAGTAAGACCTTCGCCCTGGCTGCTCTCGATGGAGAGCTCGCCGCCGTGCTCGCGCACGATGCGGCGTACAATCAATAATCCAAGCCCACTGCCGGATGCTTTGGTTGTGAAATAAGGCTCAAATACGCGGCTCAAGTTTTCTGCCGACATGCCACCACCGGTATCGACAAATCGGACGATCACATGCGTATCGGCCAGATCGGTCCGAATGCGCAACGTGCCGTGGCGATGCATGGCTTCGACACTGTTTTTGATCACGTTGTAAAACGCTTGCTTCATCTGATCGCGATCGAGCTGGAGCAATGGCAGATCCGAGCGCAACTCTTGTTCAACGACTATCTCGCGGTCCTGAAGCTCAGGTGCGAAAAAGCGAACCGATTCTTCGACAATTGTGTTTACATTTTCCGGCCGCAGTTGCGGACGTGACGGCCGGATGGCTTTCAAGAATTGTGTGACGATAGAATCCAGCCTGTTGACTTCAGAACGGGCGACATCAATCGATTGTTCAAGCTCCGCTTTTTCACCGTCGTGGAGCTTTTGCACGCTACGCTCCATCAATTTTAAATGAATATGCAGTGAGTTGAGCGGATTACCGATCTCGTGTGCAACACCTGCGGCCAGCAGCCTTAATGCATTCAAACGCTCCGACTCAATCGTTTGCTGCGCAGTGCGGCGGCTTTCAGTGATGTCGCGCAGGATCATTACATGTCCAACCTCTTCCGCTGTAGCACGGATCGGCTTGTCCGCCGTAGCTCTAGCGAAGGCGGATGATCTCGGCCGGCCCCTACCATGGTTGCCGGCGACAATCCCGCCGGAGTCACCGCCTCCGGCTACAGCCGGTTCGCGCTGCTCCATCACCAGCGGGACAACGTAAGAATTGATGAACCGGTTTTGAGGATAGAAGATTTCCATGTCGTGGCTGACCGGGCCACCGCTTCGAGTCAGCGATTCCCAATCAAGACCGCGAATGCGTTCGTCGAGCCGCTTGCCGATTGCTTCGCCTGCCTCGAGTCCAAATACTCCACAGGCTGCATCGTTGAGGTAAGTGATTCGGCGTTTCGAATCGGTCACGATGATACCTTCCTGGATTGCATTGAAGACGGTTTCCAAGAAACCTTTCTCTTGCGCGAGGCGCAGGAAATAATTCTGCACGTCTTCCGGCCCGATCCGGCCGAGGCGTTCGATGAGTTTTTCAAGAAAACCAGCTTTCATGATTTCACTAGCGTTAATTCAAATGTCATTCCGAGCGAAGTCGAGGAACCCCGTCGCATTACGTTTCGCTAGCATCGCGGGATCCTTCGACTGCGCTTCGCTCCGCTCAGGATGACCAATTTGGTTGAACGCCTCAACGACTCAACACTTCAACTTCTTCGTGTCGAGCCGGCACCTCCACCGTCAGCATTTCCACGCGCAAATAATTTAGTACCACGGGCGCGAGGATTAAGCCGGGGATGCCCATGAGTCGTTCGCCAAGGATTAGCGCGATCAGTGTCAGCCAAACCGGATTGCGAATCCGGTCGCCGATAATTTTGCTGTTCAGCAAATACTCGAGTTTGTGGATCACGACGAGAAAGACCAGCGCGGAAATCGCCAACTTCAGGGACATCGTCAATGCGACAAAGACGATGATTGTATTGCTCAAAAGGTTACCGACAATCGGCACGAGCCCGCAAAGAAATGTGACCGCGATGAGCAGCGGCGCGTGCGGCATGTGAACCGCCATGAGGAAGATCGCGGTCAATGCCGTATTGATGAAAGAAATGGTGATCTGCGCGCCCATCACGGTCGCGAAGCTACGGTAAAAATCGCGGAACCGCCTTGAGACTTGATCGCAGCAAATCGAGTAAAGATTATTCTTCAGCCGATGCGTACCCCGGTAGGGGTCAAGCCCGGTTTTGAAAAAGAGGCTCGCCGCAGCGACGATTCCAAGGATGCTGAAAACCAGGTTCGTGGTCGTGGCTTTGGCAACGTTTGCAACGTTGCGCAGGTAATTCGCTTCTTCCCCGAGCGCGCCGACCACCACCTGCCTCAAACTATCAAAATCAGTAAAGGGCAGCTCAATCTGCCTCTTCTGAGCCCATGCGCTGGCCGAAGGAATGGAGGTATCCGCCATATCCGGCAACGCCAAAAGGGCCGCCCGAGTAAAATAAACCCCAGCGGCGCTGATCCCAACGACAGCGATGATGAACAACGCCAACGCAAGCCATTTTCTTCGGGTGAGAGAATATAGTTGGCGCAATGCAAAATACGAAAACAAGACTGCCAGCAGCGGCGCGCCAAGATAAAGAAATCCCGCCAGAATGATTGTCGCGGCGAGCACGGCGTAAGAAACTCGCGTCGGGGTAATCATGACTCACTCACCCCTTTTTACTCCGTCCGCGCCAGATATTGTCAACTAGGCCGCACCATGCCGTAGGGTGCGCTGTCCTCAGCGCACCGGGGTTTACGCACCACAAAAGATCGAAAATCCCCGCCACCGATGACAGACGTTTGCTTTGGGACGTCTCGCTCCGCTAGCAAGATCTGCTTGTTACAAAGCTTGGCCTGTTTCTTTTTCCGCGCGTTCTTTCAGCGCCGCCTTGCGCGAAAGCTTTACGCGGCCTTTGTCGTCGATGCCGATGCATTTGACCCAAATCATGTCACCAACCTTGACCACGTCCTCGGTGCGGTTCACTCGGAAATCGGCAAGCTCGGAAATGTGCACCAAGCCGTCTCTGCCCGGGAAAACTTCAACAAACGCCCCAAACTCCTTCGTCGTGACGACGCGTCCCTGATAGGTTTGTCCGATTTCGATTTCGCGAGTCATGCCGCCGATAATTTCCTTCGCGCGCGCCATGCTCTCGCCAGTCGTCGCGTAGATGTGCACTGAGCCGTCGTCTTCGATGTTAATTTCGGCGCCGGTTTCCGCCACGATGCCCTTGATGGTTTTGCCGCCGGGTCCGATGAGCGCGCCGATCTTCTCTGGATTGATCTTAATTGTCTCGATTCGCGGCGCGTATTTCGACAACTCGGTCCGCGGTTGATCCAGCGTGCGACGCATGATCTCGAGAATCTTCGTGCGCGTTTCTTTCGCACGTTGAATCGCTTCGGCCATAATGTTGTGACCGATGCCGGGGAGCTTCAGGTCAAGCTGAAAACCCGTCACGCCTGCGTCCGTTCCGCAAAGCTTGAAATCCATATCGCCATAATGATCTTCGGATCCTATGATGTCCGTAAGCAATTCGTAGCGCTTCAATTGCCCGTCGTCACCGGCCTCGCTGACGAGGCCGATTGAGATTCCGGCAACCATGCCCTTGATCGGCACACCTGCGTCCATCAGTGCGAGCATACCGCCGCACACGCTGGCCATGGAGGTCGAGCCGTTGGACTCCATGATTTCGCTGGAAACGCGGATGGCATAACGAAATTCGTCTTCGCTCGGCACGACCGGTTCAAGCGAACGCTCCGCCAGCGCGCCATGGCCAATCTCCCGCCGCCCAGGCGCACCTGTCCGCCCTGTCTCACCCACGCTAAACGGTGGAAAATTGTAATGCAGAATGAAGCGCTTCGATCGTTCGCCTCCGCCGTACGCATCAATCATCTGTGCTTCTTCAATAGGAGCCAGTGTCGCAAGCGCGAGGGCCTGAGTTTCGCCGCGTTGAAAAATCGCAGAACCATGTGCTCGCGGCAGCACACCTACTTCGCAAGTGATCGGGCGCAAATCGTTATAGCCGCGCCCATCCGCACGTTGCTGTTTTTCCAGAATGCTGGCGCGAAACGTCTTCTTTTCGATAAAATCGAATGCCTGAGAGATTGCAAACGAACCTGCCTCGGGGAATTTCTGGAGAATCGCCGTTTTTACCTGCTCTCGTAGAGCGTTGATCGCTTTTGCTCGCGCACTTTTGCCTTCAGTGCGCAGCGCGTGTTGGAGTTGATCGCCAGCAACCTGGTGGACGATATCCACCATCTCCTGATTCACATGGAGCAACTGAACATCACGCTTTGGTTTACCCACTCTCGAGGCCAAGTCTTTCTGGGCCTGAATCATCTCACGCGCAAATCCGTGCGCGAACTCGAGTGCTTTTATAAATTCAGCTTCCGGCATTTCCTTTGCCGAGCCTTCGATCATGATTACGTCGTTTTCCGTGCCGACGTAAACAAGGTCAAGATCGCTCTGGGCGCGCTCGTCGTGTGTCGGGTTGGCAACGAACTGACCGTTAACACGACCAACGCGCACTGCGCCGATGGGACCCGCGAATGGAATATCCGAAACGCTTAGCGCAGCCGAGGCACCGTTCATCGCGAGAATGTCAGGGTCGTTCTGCCCATCGGCGCTGAGCAGAATCGAGATGATCTGGGTGTCGTAAAAATATCCCTTCGGAAAAAGCGGCCGCAAAGGGCGATCGATCATTCGCGAAGTAAGCGTTTCCTTTTCCGTAGGACGGCCTTCGCGTTTGAAATAGCCGCCCGGGAATTTCCCGACGGCCGCCGCTTTCTCGCGGTAATCAACCGTCAGCGGAAAGAAATCCTGACCTTCTTTGATTACTAAGGCTGAAACCGCGCAAACAAGCACGGTGGTGTCGCCGCATGTAACGACGACTGCGCCATCGGCGAGTCGGGCGATTTTGCCGGTTTCGATAGATATTTCATTGCCGCCGATTTTGGCGGTGACCTTTTGTTGCATTGTTATTTTCCTGGATGCGCAGTTCCAGGCGGTCACCCCGACTGTAGGTTTTAAACCCGTTGCTCCGCGATACGGAGCACGAAACTAAAACCTAAAATCCAAGGTGATTGCTACGCCTGGACTGCTGGTTATCTCTTTATTAGTTGTGGCTTCGAGCAGTTCAAATGTCCAGATCCGAACCCGCCGAAATTGAGCGCTCCGGTTATTTCCGAAGGTTCAGCTTTTCGATCACATTCTTGTAACGATCAGCTTCCGTTTTGCTCAAATAATCGAGCAGGCTCCGTCGTTGCGCGACCATCTTGAGTAAGCCGCGGCGCGACGAATGATCTTTCCGGTTAATCTTAAGGTGCTCAGTCAAATGCTCGATCCTGCGGGTCAGAAGTGCCACTTGCACATCCGCGCTGCCGGTATCTTTGTCATGCAGTTGGAACTCCTTGAGATCCGACGTTTGGTTGCTCTCAGCCATAACGAAGGGCCTATTGTAACCGAAGAACCCATCTTCGCAACCGCCCAAACCAGCCGCGCCTGCACCGCCCGGCCTGTTCTTAAGCTGGATGTCTTTCCCGTTTTCCGTCGTACCAAAGGCTGAGCTTTGCACGCGAACGGACTCCGCGCGGTCCGCGGACAATCACGCCAAAGAATTTGCACAGAAAATGTTTCGCAGGATACATGCGCAATTTCCGGCCTGACGTAACAACCGGTTCCCGCAACACTTTGAAGCCGCCCAGCTTTTTTAGCTCGAGCGAAAAATAAACTTCCTCACCAGCAAAGTACTGCTCATCGAATCCACCGATAGCCTCGAAATTGCGTCGTGTGGTGAAAAGAAATGCGCCGGCCCCCAGATTCAAACCGAAATAAACCGACGAAAACCCGCGCAACAGCATGCGTCCCCAAATGGGAACAAATCCGTCCATCGCCACTCGCGCGCTGCCTCCGGTGGACCCAGCTTCCAGAGCTGCGATCCCTCCAGTCACGTGCACTCGATTGATCCGCGTATCGGCGTCCACGAAGAACAAATACTCACCCTGCGCTGCGCGTGCGCCTGCGTTCCGAGACGCCGCGATTTGGCGTCGATTGATTGGTATCACCTTCGCTCCCGCCCGCGACGCGATTTCCGGCGTCGCGTCCGTTGACGCATCATCAACGACGATGATCTCGTACGGCTGTGTCGCGCCAGACGCGGCCTCCCGAATCGCAGCCAGGGTATCCGAAAGTTCGTGCTCTTCGTTGTACGCGGGAACGATAAATGAAATCATTGCGTTGCTAAGGCGAGCCATATCGCCTGTGATCGATAGACACGCAACTCGCCGGCTCGCACAGCGCTACCTTGTCCGGGCGTAGAGCAGTGAATCGAGAACTTGTCCATCCTTCATCACGTTGTTCTTGAGGCGCCCTTCGAAGGTGAAACCGGCTTTTTCCAGCACGCGTGCGGATGCGGGATTGTTGGCAAAGACCTCCGCGGAGATTCGGCGGAGTGGAAAATTGCCGAAGCAGAAATCAGTGACCGCGGTCACCACTTCAGTCATGATACCGCGTCCCCAGAACTGCTCGGCCAACCAGTAACCCACTGTCGCTGTATACCGATACACGTCCTGGCCGGGGTGAACACCGATCCCGCCGACGGCAGCGCCCCCAATCTCAATGCAAAATTTCATTTCCGGCTGTTCGCTTATGGCTCGCTGCAAGAAATCGTGTGCGTCTTGGATCGTGTACGGATGCGGGAAAAGATCGCGTACTCCCAGCAGATCTTGTGATTGTTCGCGTGGCTTGCTAAGGACTGGGCATCATCGAGCCGCCACGGGCGTACCGTGCATCGTTCGAGCACGAGCTGCACCGATTACTCGCTATTAAACTTGATACCCGTTTTCTGCACCTCGCGGTAAGGCAACAGCCATACGAGTGATTCATCGTGAAGATCGATCACTTGGATGCGATTTCCCCATGGGTCGCGAAAGTCGCAGCGGAACGGGGGCTCCAATTTGAGTTTGTATTTCCCGGTGAGTTTCTTTCTGACTTCCTCAAGCTGCGTTTCATCGCGAACCATGATGCCGAAATGCCGCATGTTTGCTCGCTGAACTTTGTCGACTTCGAAAATCGCGAGGAACTGATGGTCACCCAGTTTGAAGAACGCGTCGCCCTCGCCACCGCTCATCTGTTCGAGATTGAAAACATCCTTGTAAAAGGCCACCGCCTTCTCAACGTCATCCACCTCGATCGCAACATGATTGCATCCATAAACTTGCACGCTCATATGTCAGCTTAGTCCAAAATGAATTCGCGCGCGATTTTGTGATTCATGTCAGTCCCGGCAGCCAACCGAAATTACACTCCTGAATCAGTTTTGATCACTGTGTTCGGCGTGGCAGCAATCTGGCGGTCGGAAATTTCTTTTCCATGAATGCGTTCGAGCCGCTGTTCTGGATGGAAGCAGTTTATCTTCAGCCCCGAAATTTCCAAATCAATCGCGGACAGTCTTCATTCCTTGCCGAGCGATCCGATCGACTAATTGCGGATATGGCAAGCCTGCTTTCCCGGCTGCGAGCGCGAAGTCTTCGTCGTCAGCGAGAATGGGATTGGGGTTCGCCTCGATGAAATAGAGCCTGTTTTCTGGTGTCAGGCGCAGATCGATTCGCGCGTAGCCGTCAATTGTCAGCAGTCGGTAAATCTCTTTACATTTCTCTTGGATATTGGTGACGAGCACTGGATCGAGATCTTCGGCGAACTGGTTCTCCAAGCCCCATCGTTTGCGATATTCTTCGTCCCATTTCGCTTTGTAGGTAGCGATCTTCGGTTCGTCAGGCGGCACCTCGCGGAAGACAAGTTCGCGGATCGAAAAAACCGTCAATCGCACACTTCCCATAAGGCTCACGTAAAGCTCGCGACCCTCGATGTATTCCTCGGCAATGGCGTCGCTGTTGTATTTCTCGTGAATAAAGGTCACGCGTTCGCGAAACTGGTCGTCATTTCCAACGAATGACGCTTGTGAGATCCCGTACGACGCCTCTTCTTTCACCGGTTTCACCACAAGCGGAAACTTCGGTTGCTTCAGACGCGCGATCCGCTGTCCGCGTGGAATGACCACGAAATTCGGTACGTGAATGCCGTGGTAATGCAGAATCTTTTTTGAGATGCCTTTGTGTTTACAAAGGGTCAGCCCGGTCGAGCCGCAGCCGGTGAACGGCAGGCCTTGCATTTCGAAAAATGAAACAATGTTCTGATCGAATTCAGACTTGTTCCTGAATTGTTCGACCAGATTGAAAAGGACGTCAGGCGCGCACATTTCCAGTTTTTGCCGCAGCAGATCGACATCGTCGTAGATGGCAAGATGTTCCGGTGTGTGCCCCATCGCGCCGAGCGCGTTCATCACATCCGCCTCGGTCTTCCACTCTTTTGTTTTCAGTTCGTCGCTGAAATCCTGATCGACTTTGGTGGGGCTTGTGCCGTCAAAGAGCACTAGAACTTTGAGTTTCTTTTTCACGTTAGGTCATTCCGAGCGGAGCGAAGCGGAGTCGAGGAATCCCGCGGAACACCTTAAGGTTTTGCAACGGGATGTCTCGACTTCGCTCGACATGACTGATCATTTGGTGCGCTTGAATTTGCCGGTGAAAAGATAATTCATCACCAATGTCGTGATGAATGCGGTGACACGAAAATCCTGCTGCGGGTCGTCATTCAGTACATGCAATCCAAGTTCATCACATCGGCGGGTAAGCCGCGCGAGGAGCTCGTTCACGGGGAATTTCTTTTCGTTTGTCCATTGGCAAATCGCATTCAGTAACCGCCGCCTGCGTCGGCGCAAATAGGCGCCAGCCTTGATGCCAGCCGGCGCTCCAAACAGCTGTCGCAGATCAGCGTCGTAAAAATCCGGGTACGTATCTTCGTTAAGCTTACGTTTGCGCGCGTAATAGGTTTTGAGCTTTACGTTGAGACAATCGTAATCGGCGACGCGATATTCCGGTGTGTGCACCGGCGGCATACCCGCCAATGAGCGCATCAGCTCATCAATGTATTCCATTTTTCGGAGCGCCGGCCAGCCAGCATAATCCTTGCGCCAATCGAGCTCCGGCGTGAGCCAGACCGCAAATGTCTCGGCGAAATCCTCGTCAGGATGACTCTGCGCATACCAATCCTCAAGGTGAACGACGTAACTACGGCTGAATGGGCGTGGCCGGTAAGTGTCCGGCGTTTCTTCGCGCGATGTTTGCCCGAAACATTGCTTCCATTTTTTCCGACGCGTCAGTTGATAAGCGTACATGTAAGTGTGCCCCGCTTCATGTCGCATTAATTTCATGAACCACTCCGGCGTCCCACCTTCCACTTCGAGCATCATCGTGCGCTCGAGGGCGCGCAGCCGGTCGTGCACCAAAAAAAACGGAATGAAGATCGCGGGGACACCGACCGGGACGAACCATTCATCGCCGACATGGCAGGGTGGGTGAAACACCAAGCCTTTTGCCGAAAGCTCATCGTACAGTTGTCGGATCAGCAGCTCCACGGCGGTCCCTTCGAGCCGTAACCCCAGTGATGAGATGCGGCGTTCGAGAAGTTCCGCGTCGCTCAGTGACGCCCAATCGACAGCTTCCATCTCGCCTAAGCAAAGCGCCGATCGTATTCTCGCGAGATACGTGTCAGTACCGACGAATATTCCATTTCGGTCCTAATGAGATCGACCCATTCGAACGGGAACGGCTTCGCATTCGTCGCCCGAAATCGCAAAATCTGAAATTCATCGAATGCAGATTGTGCCTTATCTTTAAGTCGCTGCTCGGCTTGGGTTGCTTCTTGGATGGGGTGTTTGTATTTCTTACCGTCTGTCGGCCATTGCTTCTTTCCTTCGAACGATATGTATCGCTCGGCAAAGTTGATTCCGACGAACGCAACGCAGACTGGATTGCCACCTCCTCTCTTGAATTGATTGACCTGATTAACCAGATCGTTAATCACGCGATCGATCTGTTTGATCATGGCTTTTGCGAGGATCTTTGTTTCCGCACCGATCTCGATGGTCGCGACTGGGCCGCGCGCCACCAACATTCCTTTTTCCGTTAATGCAACAGCAGCCGGAACCAATTCACCGAATGTGCCGTCACCACGTCGTCCCGGTTTGCCGGTCATCAGATTCTTCAGATTTACCACGTGCTCATGGCGCTGGACTCTTTCAACGAGTTTTGCTGATTTTCCGAGTGCGACTAGGTCTTCGTACAGGTGGGATGCGACTAGATCGCCGAGATTCGCAATGCGATGACGATAAGGTTTGCCTTCGAAGAGGCCGCGGAAAGTGCGAAGCAACGCGTATCTTTCGTCGCTCATCGCTCGACTGTTAGTGTCGAGTGCGTCGCGCCGAAGGCTCGGGGCATCGCCGTGGCAAGTTGGAGACGTTGCTCTGCAATCTTTAAATAGGCTGCCTCGATCTCGTTGCCGATGCTGTCTCTGCTGGTCGCAATTGCTGCAAGATTAGTGGTGCCGGTTCCGACGAAGGGATCGAGAATCGTGTCACCCGCGAACGAGAATAGTTTGATCAAACGTTCGGCTAGACTCTGTGGATAAGGCGCTGGGTGACCGCGCCGCGTCGATTCGCCTTTTATATCAATCCAAGCGGAGCGCAGCCAGGATTTCATTTCATCCCTAGTCAACATCGAGAGCGCCTTTTGAATCGATGAGGGTGAGCGGTATTCGCCGCCTTTTCTGAGAAAGAGAATGTATTCCGCGTCGTTCTTGATGATCGCACCGGGCTGATAAGGTTTGCCGTAGAATCCTGAGCCATTCCCTTTTGCTTCCGTTACACCGTTTGCAATTTTGAACCACAAGATCGGCGTGAGCGCGTCGAGACCGAGAGACCGGGCGCGCACCATGATGTCTGCATGGAGCGGCATCACGCGGTGGCGGCCTTGTCGGCGTGGAATGCAAACGTCACCGACGACGCAGCAAATTCTTCCACCGGGAGCCAGAACTCGTGCACACTCGCACCAGACTTTGTCGAGTTCGTCGAGGAAAGCGTTGTAATCCTCGATCTCGCCGAGCTGACGCTCATTCTTTTCATATTTTTTCAGGGTCCAATAGGGCGGCGAGGTGACAATCAGATGCACACTCCCACTTGGAATCCACGAGAGGTCGCGCGCATCGCCGAGTCGTACACGATGTTCGGTTCGATCAAAAGGCTTCGGCCATGGATGCGACCGGTAATATTCATTAAGCGCGAGCAGCTTGTTGATCGCGCCCCTTTCATTGTCGGCGTAATCAATTTGCGCGTTAGCGGGATCAAAAACTTTTGGAGCGGGAGCGTCCGGGCGCTTCTCTTTCGGCCGGTGATGGCGAAAACCGCTACCGTTCCTCGGCGCACCGTTCGCTGATTTTCGGACCAGGTACAGCTGCTCCTCTTCTTTGACGCGGGTCCGTTTTTTTGAGCCGGTCGACGCGCGAGAAGTTTTCGTCGCGACGAGGGATTTCCGCATGGGCCACATTTAGCATGGGACCGTTTCGAAGGCTACGAAATTGCGTGTCCCACCTCGCAAATTCAATTCGAAGCTAGATGCACTGTGATTTTAAAGTCCACAAACAAGAACGCGCGACAGCGCCGACGCATTGATCACGATCGATTGACAAGTCGCTCAACTCGTCTATAGAGAGGCCGGCTCGCCGCGGCGAGTCGTTGTCAGAAGTCCGCGCGTCGCCTTAAGGGCTAGCGCGCCGGGGCTGTTTCCGAATCCGAAGTAAAAGCTGCATTCCTGCGGCTTTCGGCATCGAGAATAGGTGCTCCGCACGAGACTCGACAACATCGGAGCAACCCCCAAAACACCATGAAGCTATTTTACGCAGTCATATTCTTCTCATTGCTGGCATCGGCCGCATTCGCGCGCGGGGAGTCGATCCTGGCGCGTGTCACCAGTTACTGGGCAGGCGAGGGCTCCAGCTTCGCCAGTACCGGCCGACGACTACACTCCGGACATTGCGCCGTCGATCCCAAGCGAATTCCCTACGGCAGTAAAGTTGTTTTCCCTGATCGCGCCTGCACAGCGGTCGACACCGGACCGGCGGTCATTAGTCGCAAGGCTGCTCGTCTATGCGGACGGACTGCGAGCCAACTCAAAGCCATCGTGGTCGACCGATTTTTTGAAACAAAGCGAGAGGCGATTGCATGGACGAACACGCATCCGCACTTCATGACGCTTCAGATTGTCCGGCCCGGATCTCACTCAGAACCGCCCGAGCTATGACTAATTGGGAAAAATATTCCTAGTCGCTTCTCTCACGACGATAGGGGCTTACAGCTGAGATCGCAGGCCGACACTGGACAAGCATAGAAACGGCTGTACATGAAGGGCCGATGAAATTGATCAACGCGCCGATTCGCGCTGCCCGCGGGGGCGGGCGGGCGGCATAGAGGCTCGTTAGACTTCACCAAGTTGGAGCCCGCAATTCGCGGCACCCCAGTGGTCGAATCTTACCACGCGCGGATTTTTTGCGCCGGTATCCCGAACCGACTTCGACAATCACACTTAACAACGTAGAAAGTTATGAAACCAATACTTCAAATTAATGACAAACAACGCCGCTCACGTCGCGACAACCGCGCACGGCGTAGTCACCAGAGTCTTCCATTAACGGATTACAACTATCGTCCGACAGCGGAAGGAGAGGCGATTTCGACTGCTGGCCGGCCGGCCATTAAGTCGCCGCCCTTCCACAAATTGAGCAGTGAATTCTTTGGTGCGGAAACAAGCCGGGATTATGTTGCCGAGCTGTCGTTCTTTATTCTGATCACATGCCTCGCCGCGTGGCCAGTCATGTCGATGGTCATTGCGGTGGTTCGCATGATCAGGAATTACTAAGAGCGGAAAAAGCCGCGACCGGTACTGCCGTACTAAAGCGAAGCAATCGTCGAAGATTAGCGGTTGCCGCCCACGACGCCGCGAATAGTTTGGCGTGAGTAGCTGAGCGTTTATGAGAGCCGCAACAAAGCTCTTGCAAATCGTTATCTGGTTGGCGCTGACGGTGGCCGGCTTCCATGTGCTCGCTGCGAAGGAGCCGCTTTACGACGGCCTCGGTTCCTATTCGCGCAAGATCACGACCAAATCGGCCGAAGCACAACGCTATTTCGATCAGGGCCTCGGTTTTCTCCAGGGATTCAATCACCGCGCGGCGATCCGCGCGTTTCAGCAAGCCGCGGAACTCGATCCGGAATGCGCGATGGCGCACTGGGGCGTAGCGCTCGCGTGCGGTCCGCACATTAATTCTATGGCCGTTCCACCGCCCGCAGCGGAGCTCGCGTGGAAGGAACTTGGGCTGGCTCAAAAGAATGTCGGTAACGCATCGCTGGTTGAGCGGGCGCTAATCGGTGCCCTCGCAAAACGTTACTCCAATCCGCAGCCGGAAGATCGCAACGGCCTGGATCGCGCTTATGCCGATGCCATGCGCGAAGTATGGAAAAAATATCCAAAGGATCCAGACGTTGGCGCTTTTTTCGCGGAAGCAATGATGAATTTGCGGCCTTGGGATCAATGGACACCAGACGGCAAACCGCAGCCGGGCACGGATGAGATCATCACCACGCTCGATGCTGTCTTGATACTTAACCCGAACCATCCGCTGGCTAATCATCTTTACATTCACGCGGTGGAAGCATCCCCGAATCCGGAGCGCGCGATCGCCGCCGCGGACCGGCTCCGCAACTTACAGCCGGGACTCGCGCACAATGTGCACATGCCGTCGCATATCGACATTCGCACCGGCCAATGGCTGAAGGCAGTGGATACAAATGCAAAGGCAGTGGAAGCAGATGAGCGCTACCGGAAAATTTTCGGGCCGCCAAAAGGTTTTCTGAACGTGTACATCGCGCATAACCGTCACATGCTGGCCTATGCCGCGATGATGACGGGTCAGCGCGATCTGGCGATGAAACACATCCGCGCCATGGTTGCGCAGATGCCGGCCGATTTTCTAAAGGAAAACGCGTTGCAAGCCGAAGGAAACGTCGCGATGCCGCTGGAAGTAATGGTGCGCTTTGGTCTATGGGAGGAAATCCTGGCCGAGCCGGAAAAATACACTGACAAGATGTGGTTCACCCGCGCTTTTCATCATGCCGCTCGCGCGATCGCGTACGCCGCGAAAGGTGACACGGTTAACGCGCGCAAAGCGCAAAGTGTTTTTGTCGAACGCGCCAAGCTCGTGCCAAAGGAAGATTTTGTGAGCAATAACAGTTGCGAAGCGCTTCTCGCCGTCGCCATTCCGATGGTCGAAGGAGAAATTCTGATCGCAGAAGGAAAAATTGATAGCAGCATTGAGCAACTGCGCGCCGCAGTTCAAAACGAAGACGCCCTCAAATACGATGAGCCACCTGGATGGTTGATTCCGGTGCGTCATTCGCTCGGAGCGGTGCTCATGAAACAGCAACGTTTTGCCGAAGCGGAACAGGTCTATCGCGACGATCTCGCGCGTTTGCCCGACAACGGCTGGTCCCTACTTGGCCTGGCAGAAAGTTTGCGGAAGCAAAAGAAAAACGCAGACGAAGTTGCTCAAACGCAGGCGAAGTTTGAAAAAGTTTGGGCAAAAGCCGATCTCACCATTACCACTTCATGCCTTTGCCAGCCGCAGGCATGACCAGTGCGGAAAGAGATCAGGCTGAGTTGAACTGACGTTGTCTCAGGCGGAGGGAAACCCTACAGCTTTGCGTAAACGCCCATAAGGGGGCGACGCGATGGTGTAGGGGAACGAAAATCGCTGACGAAACCATCCTTGGTGCGAATTTCAACATGACCAACGCTTCGGGCGGTACCATACACGAGCACCGAACCAACGGGCGCGGCAAATGGATCCGTTATCGATAGTCTTTTAAATCCGTAGTTGTTGACGAGTTCGGACGCGGCGTCTCTGGCAAGGTCGGTCTTGGGGCGGGAATCGATGACACCGGAAGCGAGCAACGCATCTTTGACGTAATGCCAGCATCGCGAGCGCGAATGTGCATGGGCGCGCTCCTGCGCGACCGATGCCGCTTGCACTAATCTGTTGTCGATGCGCCGATCGATTTTGGCGTACGGGTAAACGATTCGCTTGGGATAGTAGTCGGAAATCACGGGCACGGATTCCTTTTTACCCTGAGGAGAGCTGAAACTGAAACGGCTGGCATGCTGCACCGTTTGATTTACGGTCGGCTGATTCATCGGGCGCACGGGTTCCATCGTAAAGGTTGCCCGCGAGACCTCCTTCTCGACTGCCTGCCTCGGCTTTTGCGTAGCTACCCGCACCGGTTTTTCAGTGCTTGTGTGCTCCGATTCTGCCAGGAGTTTTCTGGTCTTTTTAGAAATCGCCGGCGCTGTCTTTGCCGTGATCACCTGGACTACGTCGTTTTTGACTTCGTCGCTGCGACTGTCGCTCCCCAACGTAGGCGGCGCTAGACCCTGCGCCCGCGCGCCGGCGCTGAAAGTCACCGAGACGAATGCAGTTGCTAGCGCTAAGAAGATTGGTCGTCCCCGCACGAGCGCGAGGTATGCCGGAAATCACAAACCAAGGCAAGCTTTTTTTTCCGTAAAAATCCTTGGCGGCTGGTCGCTTACCGGGCCGCGGTTCCGGTACGCACGGGAATGACGCGCTCCAGCCCGTTTCAATCGTCCGGGAAATTATTGGGGCCAAATCCGGGCGGAGAACCGTACATCTGATCACGGTCGATGTAGCCCCGGTTCCGGTGACGGGGCGCGGATTCCTCGTCGTCCGGTGCGACGACCGCAGTGCGCCCCGAAGGCAAACGCAGGATCAATCGCCCATCGGATGTGATACCCATGACGCGACTGCGCACCGAACCGGTGCGGCCTCGGGCGGAATATGCAGCCGAACTCCGGCTGGAGCCTGCGCGTTTGGCTGTTGAAGCAACAGATTTCTTTTTGCTCTCAGCAGTGGACTGGGTTGAGGTAGCTGGCGACGGTTCGGTGTTTGCCTGAGCTGATGAGTTCGCGCCCGTGTCCGCAGGGGCTGAAGTGTAAGGCGTCGCTGCGGCAGCATTCTCCGCTGCATTCGTTGGAGCGGCGGCCTGCGGTTGAGCGCTCGCCATTTGAGCCTGCTGAACATCGGCGGGCGCGACGTGAAACGGATTCGGAGTCGTCGCGGCGTTTGCTGAAGCCGGAGTTTCAGATAGTGCAGTCGGATTCACCGGTTGAGATGACACAACGGCGGGAGGCGAGGACGACGTGTTTCGAGGGACTTGAGCTACCGCGCGTGGCTGGCTTGACGCTGGTGAAGAGTCCGGCACACCAACCAGAACGCCAACTTGCTTTGGCTTTTGGATGCCACGCACCAACTTGCTGATTGAGTCCGGGAAGACCACGGGCGCAATTGCCGCTGCCAGCAACAGCAGGATGCCAACCACCACTGCGGTTCGCACCAGTCGTCTCGGCCGAGTTCCTCTCGGCCGTGGAACGCTTGTCCTCAAAGGGATACCGTAGCGATCTGACAATGTTCGGCGGCGCTCAATTTTCCCCAGTGATTCACGGATCAACTCCGTGACAACAAGCAAATCTTTTGGACGCCGATCGGGGTCGCGATGCAACAACTGGCCTAACAAGAAACGCAACGGCTTTGGAAACCCTGAAAACTTTGGACCGTATTGGAGCGCCTCAGTTGAGAGCGCAATCCCGGTAAGTAGAAAATAAAGAGTCACACCAAGCGAATAGATTTCCGAGCGGATATCCTTTGTCGGCTCGCTAAATTGTTGATCGTTCGCGACCTGTTCGCCGGCAGCGGCTTGGTCCGGCGTCTCTGGTTCAGTTAGCTGAGGCTCTGGCCGAGCCATGAGCGCCGGCAGGCCGAATTTGGTGACCTTCACGAAGGGCCAACTACCTTCAGCCGTTTGCCCGGGGACAAGCATGACGTCGGAGGGCTGAATTGGGGGATATGGGAGCTTGTGAAAACCCGCGGAGGACAACACACTCACGATCTGTTCGCCGACTCGTAATGCAGCGTCAGCCGGCATCGGTCCGTGGCTGCGCACCCATGACGCCACTGTTTCACCCGGGAGCCGCTCGGAGACATAAACGTAATCGTCACTTTCGCGGCCAAAATCGAGGACTTTGGCGATGTTGGCGTGCCTTAGCTTCTGCGCGGCCAGTGCATCCCCTTCAAATTGCTGTCGTTCGGCGGGATCGACGCTTTCGGTCGGGATCAGCGTCACTGAGACTGGCTCCCCGGTTCTCTCATCCACGGCTTCGTAGCTCGTTGCTGGACCTGCGCTAGCCGGGTCGTACGGGGTACCATCATATTGCAGGCGGATGCGGTAATTTTTGAGGAATGTCGTGCGCTCCATAACCGGCCTCGCTGGCCACGGCACAACGATCTGGCTGCACCGCCACTCATTCAACCGTGATTTTGGCGGCTAGTTGCTCGGCATTTGCCTTCGCAAGAGCGTGATTTCCGGATCGCCGAACGCCGGACCGCAGTCTCAACCGTTACCCGAATACACTTGGAAATTGCGCCGGAGGCGAAATTCGCGAATCTAAATTGCAGATCCTGGTACCCCGTGGTGTAACGGTAACACAGCGCCCTTTGGAGGCGTTATTCATGGTTCGAATCCATGCGGGGTAGCCAGCTTAGAAATTTCCGACAGGGTTCGCAAATCCCCCGAACTAAGGTATAGTTGGAGTTCCGACTTTATGAACGAATTGAGAGTAGAAAATCTACGCGTCTCGGTCGCCGATCAGGAGATCGTGCGCGGGCTAAGTCTGCGCGTTCCGCGCGGCGAAGTGCACGCACTCATGGGCCCAAACGGCTCCGGAAAAAGCACGCTGGCAAAAGTGCTGGCGGGACACCCAGACTACCACGTGATCTCGGGAAAGATTTTAATGGACGGCGAAAACCTCCTGGAACTCGATCCGGATGAACGCGCCCGACGCGGTCTTTTCCTGGCTTTCCAGTACCCGAGCGAAATTCCGGGCGTAACGATCGCAAATTTTCTGCGGGCCGCGTTGCAATCGCGTCTGCCCGAAGGCGAGGAACTCGAGGCGACCGATTATTACGCCAGGCTCTACGAAAAAATGGAACTGCTGGGCATGGATCGTTCGTTTACTTCCCGCTCGGTCAACGAGGGGTTCTCCGGCGGCGAAAAAAAGCGCACGGAAATCCTGCAAATGGCCGTGCTCGAGCCGCAATACGCGGTGCTCGATGAGACCGATAGTGGCTTGGACATCGACGCGCTCAAGACCGTTGCGCACGGGGTCAATTCGTTGCGCGGGCCGAACCTTGGGATACTATTAATCACGCACTATCAGCGGCTCCTGAACTACATCGTTCCCGACTACGTCCATGTGATGGTAGGAGGGCGAATTGTGAGGAGCGGTCGAAAAGAACTCGCTCTGGAGCTCGAGGAAAGAGGTTACGATTGGACACGCGAGGGAGCCGGCGAACCAGCGTTTACCAGGTAAACAACAAATGAAAACCGAAACGACAGCCATCAATATCGATCGCGGTAAGGGCGATTTCTCTTACCCGGAAGCTCACGTGCGCGATGCGGGCGTGGGCTTGAGCGAACGCACGATCCACTACATCGCCGATGTGAAGGAGGACCCAGATTGGGTGCGCGATTTTCGTCTGCGTGCTTTGAAGACATTCTGGGAGAAACCGCTCCCCACGCATTGGGCAAGCAAGGAACTCGAGGCCATCGACTTTGATAAGATCCGTTATTATCTCTCCGGGGGCACCGAACCGAAGCGCAGCTGGGAAGAAGTACCGGACGACATTAAACGCACCTTCGAGCGGCTGGGCATTCCCGAGCAGGAACGAAAATTTCTGGCAGGCGTCGAGGCGCAGTTCGACAGCGAGGCAGTCTACTCCAACATCAAGAAGGCTGTCGGCGAACAGGGTGTGATTTTTGTCGGCTCGCGAGAGGGGCTCAAGAATTATCCGGAAATTTTCCGGCCGTGGTTCAGCAAAGTCATTCCGGTTGGCGACAATAAATTCAGCGCTCTGAATTCGGCCGTGTTCAGCGGCGGCTCGTTCATTTACGTCCCGCCCGGGGTCAAAGTGAAACACCCTCTACAAGCTTACTTCCGAATCAACGCCGAAAATTTTGGGCAGTTCGAACGCACACTCATCATTGCCGATGAAGGCTCGGAAGTGACCTACATGGAAGGGTGCACCGCGCCGAAATTTAATACTCCAACACTACACAGCGCTGTCGTCGAACTCGTGGCGCTAAAGGGCGCGAAAATTCAATACATCACCGTGCAGAATTGGGCTTCAAACGTTTTCAACCTGGTCACAAAACGCGGGCTCGCTCAGGAAAACGCGGAAGTGAAATGGATTGATTGCAATATCGGATCTCGCCTCACCATGAAATATCCCGGTGTTATCATGAAGGGTCGCAAGGCGCGCGGCGAAGTTTTGTCCATCGCGCTTGCCAATGACGGCCAGCATCAGGACACCGGCGCAAAGATGATTCATGCCGCCGACGAGACGACGAGCAACATCGTCTCCAAATCGATCTCGATCGGCAAAGGACGCGCCACTTACCGCGGTTTGGTGCACGTGCCGAAGCATCTGAAGAATTGCAAGAACAACACCGAGTGCGACGCGTTGCTCATCAACGCGACGTCGCGCACGGATACTTATCCGGCGATCACCGTGCGCGGTACCGGCAACGCGGTACAGCATGAAGCCAGTGTTAGCCAGGTGAGTGCTGAGCAGATTTTCTACATGCAACAGCGCGGTCTGAGCGAAGCGCAGGCGATGAGCTTGAGCGTGAACGGGTTCGTCAACGATCTCGTGCGCCAATTCCCCATGGAATACAGCGTCGAACTCAAACGGCTGATCGAGCTCGAAATGGAAGGCTCGGTCGGGTAAAGGTTTTGGCCTAACGAATTTGCTGTAACGGCGGTCTCTGACCGCCGTTCTAGTCAAAAGCTTCATTATGTCCTCAGTCGTTGATCACGAAAAAACGCAGAGCGGACCAATTCTTTCCGGAGCGGTCGAGTTGCGCGGATTTCCCGATTGGTTTCGCGACCAGCAACACGCGGCATGGAATGAATTCGAATCACTGCCGCAGCCGACCCGAAAAAATCAGGCTTGGCGATTCTCTAACGTCGGACTTCTCGATCTGGCGCCGTTCAAGACCAGTCCGCCGCTTTCTGAAGATGACCGGAAAAATATTCTAAAATATTCACGCGGCCTCGAGCAGTACGCCGGTCGAATGGTCTTCGCGAACGACCAATTAGTCGAGCGCGACGTCGTTTCCGATGACCTCAAAAAACGCGGCGTGATTTTTCAACCGCTCGAGCGCGCCATGGTGGAGCACGCCGATCTTTTCCGGAAATATTTCATGTCCACCGAAGCGAAGCTTGGCTCAGCCAAGTTCGCCGCGTTACACAAAGCCCTGGTTTCATCGGGAACCTTCCTGTTCGTGCCCCGCGGACTGGAGATCGAATTGCCGATCGAGATCTTCCATTGGCTGCGCCATGACAATACGTCGGTGTTCCCGCATCTGCTCCTCGTGGCCGACGAGTTGGCGAAGGTTACTGTGATAGAACATTTCCGGTCGTGCAGCCGAACGGCACCCGGTTTCGCGTGTGGCGTGAACGATCTCATCGCCGGGCCTGGGGCGAAGGTGACATACGTGTGTGCGCAGGAGTGGGCCAGTAACGTGATCGCATTACAAATGAACTCCACGGTGGTCGATCACGATGCTTCAGCTATGAGCCTGAATTTGCACGTGGGCGCAAAATATTCGCGGTTCGAAAGTTTGAGCCGTCTCGTTGGCGAAGGCGGCCGCAGCGATCTGCTCGCTGTCGCCGTGGCAAAGCATCAGCAGGAATTCGATGCGCGCACGTTGCAGGACCACATCTCGCCGCGCACGGCCAGCGACTTGCTTTACAAAAACGCGCTGGACGATCGCGCCCGCACCATCTTCGGAGGTCTGATTCGCGTTGAACCAGATGCGCATTTCACTGACGCGTATCAAAAGGTTCGCAATCTTCTCCTTAGCGACGACGCCGAAGCCAACTCAATGCCGGGCCTCGAGATCCTCGCCGACAACGTCCGTTGTACCCACGGCGCAACGTCGGGCCAGATCGATGAGGACGAGCTCTTCTATCTGCGTACGCGCGGCATTCCCACAAAAGTCGCCCAACGCCTCTTAGTCACCGGCTTTCTGGACGAAGTCATCCAGCGTCTCGATCATCCAGCGATCGCTGAGCATTTGCATCGGCTGATTGAGGAGAAATTTGCGCGCCAGAGCAGCTGAATGTTCTTGCAGACAATTACGCAACAGGCCGTATCAGGCGGTGGTTGCTGATTGTTGCTGAAGCCAACACTGCCTCAACATTCTTCGATTCTGCGGTAAAGACCTTTCAAGATTCGTACCGTTCCCAGCTTTTATAGAATCTTCTTTCTCGAAGCGTTTCAGAGACCGGTCTGAGAACTGAACGTTTCACCGCATGTCTCGTAAGCGGCTTCGATCCTTGTAATAATTCTAAAGTGTTTCCTATGGACATTTGAAATTCCTGGTGGCGACGCTTCTATTCGCGGCGCAAGCTTTCGCGATGGAAAATCCGAACGGGCAGCCGTCGCTGGAAACTTGCTGCCCCATTGTTGAGCTGCGGCAATACACGTTGCATCCGGGGCAGCGGGATGTGTTGATCGATCTTTTCGACCGGGAATTTGTCGAATCGCAGGAAGCGCTCGGGATGAAGGTCATCGGTCAGTTCCGGGACCTGAACAATCCGAACCGATTTGTCTGGCTGCGAGGTTTTAGGGACATGCCTTCCCGCGCGCAGGCGCTCAAGGATTTTTACGGCGGGCCGGTCTGGAAAGCGCATCGCGAAGCGGCCAACGCCACGATGATCGATTCCGGTAATGTGCTGCTTTTGCATCCCGTAAATCCAACTTCGGGATTCGCGTTTGGAAATAACGAACGTCCTCGAATGGGATCGCACAAGGCCCGGAGTGAATTGATTGTGGCGACGATCCATTATTTAGGTGCACAGGTGGATGCAGCCTTCGCTCAGTTGTTCGAGACGACAGTGCAACCGGCGGTAATCGGTTCAGGCGCAACGGTCCTCGCGTATTTTGTAACCGAGCACAGCGAGAACACTTTCCCCGCGCTGCCGGTGCGGCAAGGCGAAAATGTTTTCGTCTGGTTCGCGCGCTTTAGCGACTCGCCGGCACATGAACGTCACACTGCTGCTCTGACCCAGTACCCGCCCTGGTACGACGAAATTTCGAAGAAGCGAGAGCCGGAGATTTTGAAATTATCGCCGACGACGCGCTCGCTTTTGTAGAGTCGGCGATAATTTTTCGCGCAGCGAAGATTGTTATTATTTCGACGCTCCCTGCTCGGTATTCAGTTCGAAATTGATTTTTACGTCGTAGTGGGCGCCTTTGATCAGCCCCGTCGGCGGTGGATCAACCTGGCTGATTTGTTTCGCAACCGCCGCAACCGATTCATTGACTGTGGCGTTCTCGGACGGCTTGGCGATTTCGAATTTCGAAACGCGACCGTCCTTTTCGATTCGCACGTTCACGAGTGTCGAAATTTTTGCCCCCGAAGGGACGTTCGTGGTGGGCTGGATCCAGGCACTGTAAAAACGGTCATGCAACATGTTGCCATACCAGCCAAATTCGGACTCACTGCTTCCGCCGCTTTCGCTGGCAGCTTTGCCTGTTGATCCGCCTTGGACACCTCCGGTCTGAGACGCGGAATCCTTTTTTGCCAAAGTAATTTTGTCTTTTTTCTCCGATTTGGCGTTCGCTTCTGCGGGGCTCGACTTAGGTTTTGCCACCGGTTTTGGAGAAGCTTTCGCCACCACAGTTTTCCTGCGAGTTGCTTTTGCTATTGGTTTTGGAGTTGGTTTTGGAGTTGTCTTTGCTCTTAATGCAGGAGTGGCACTCGGCTTCGCCGGTGTTGCTGTTGCCGTCGGTTTCGGAGTAGCTGTTGGCAATTCGATTTCACTCTTCGCGGTTGTTACGATGGGCTTTTCCTCTCTGGCTTCATCCTGTTCCGATTCGCGGGATTCAGTGTCAGCAGCTGGCTGCTTTGGCGATGGCGATTCCTGTTTTTCCGATTCGTCTGCGGAGAGATCTCCCGCGCCGCCCAACCACACGATGCTCTCTGGATTCGATGAGGCCCTCGCTGCCACACTCCAGCGGACCAGTCCCGCGATAAGCGCGACGTGCGCCAATGCGATCAGGACGACGTTTCCCCAAAAACGCCCGCTCGGCGTACCGTCCCTCTGCGAACGCGGCCCTTTCGCCATTTAATTCGCTTCTGCTTTGGTGGCGATGCCGACCTTGGTGATTCCCGCGCGTTGCAGTGCGTCCATCACTCCGATCAATTTTTGCACAGGCAAATCGCGATCGGGTCGAATCACAATGGCGATATCCGGATTCGTCTGTTTCAACTGCACCAACTGCGTCGTCAGAGTGTCCAGGTCCATCACCTGATTATTGAACCGGATCGCATCGGTGCGATCGATTGAGACCGTTTGCACATGCGACGTGTTAATGGGCGAATTCTTCGTGCCGCTGGATGGGATCACCAGGTTCATACTGCTTTCCAGTAGCGGCGTTGTAATCATGAAGATGATCAACAACACAAAAGCGAGATCGAGCAGCGGCGTAATATTTATCTCGCTCAACGTGGAGAGATTCTGGCGTTGCGAGTAACGTCTCATCTGCGAAAGGTCGATTCCCGTGCGCCGTGATCGACGTACTTGTGCTCGAACTCAGATGCCAGCTCGGCGGCAAAGTTGTCCATCTCCACGATGATCCCGCGAATGCTGGTAACGAGAAAATTGTAACCGAACATTGCCGGGATCGCCACGCACAGCGCGACGACTGTGGTTATGAGAGCGCCGGAAACACCGGGCGCCATTGCCACGAGGTTGGGTGAACCCGCCTCAGCAACACCTGTAAATGCGTCCATCACGCCCCAGACCGTGCCCAGCAATCCTAAAAAGGGGGAACCACTCACCGCAGTAGCGAGCAGAATCATCTGCGATTCGAGCGAAAGCGCCGTCTCGCCGACCGCGCGCTCCATAGCAGCGTTGACCGCACCCATTTGCGCCGGTGAAATCTTGTCAGCGATTTCAAGCCTCGCGCGAAAAGTGTCATCCACTTCAGCCGAGCCGAGCAGATGGAATGTCATTTCCTCACACCCCGCGCGATACACATTAAAAACGGGGGCGCCTGGAAAGCGCGCATTTTTCTCAAACAGACGAAGTGGCTGTCGGTCTTTGTGAAAAGCAGCGAGGAAACGAGCGTTCTGTCTCCGCGCGAAACGGATCACACGCAATTTAGTGATCATAATCGACCAACTGAAAATCGATACGACGGCAAGAAGCGTGAGGACAATTTTTCCAGCGATCGTCGAGTGATCGAACGCAAACAGTAAACCGCCGCCGGCCGCTAGGATTTCCGGAACGAGCATTCCCGAGTCACCGGGATTAGTAATAACTACGTTTCACAAAAATGCCACAGGTCATTTCGACCGAAGCGACGCCTATGGCGCCATTCTCCTCGGGAACGTGGGTCGCCTCTTTGCCACGACGACGTACGCAACACCAATGGCGACTAGGAAAAACGAAAAGAATTGGCCGCGCGTGAACGATCCGATCAGTTCAGCATCGGGCTCGCGAAAATTTTCGACCACGATTCGAAAGATCGCGTAGCAAATGAAAAACAATCCGGTCAACACTCCGTTCGGCTCGCGCGTGCGTGTCCGCACAAACCACAAAATTGCGAACAACACGATTCCCTCGAAGAAAGCCTCATAGAGTTGCGACGGATGCCGCGGCGATAGAATTGACCGCAGCACGTTCGCAACGTCTGGCTGGCTGCGCACGGCGCCAATGATTGCGTCTGGTGTGGTCAGCGATGGATCGATTCGCGCACACGCTGCGACTGCGCGTTCAGCTTCCTGGGGATGATCGTACAGTTCCTTCGGGAACTGCATCGCCCACGGCACGTTCGCGATCCGACCGTAAAGCTCGCCATTAATGAAGTTCGCACACCGCCCGAAAAACAAGCCAATCGGCGCCGTTACGACGAGATTGTCGCCGAGGTTCAACCACGAAATTTTGTGACGGCGCGCGTAGTAAAGCGTGAACAGAATTAGGCCCAACATCCCGCCGTGACTCGACATCCCGCCTTCCCAAACGCGCAAGATCGACAAAGGCTCGCGCAACATTTCCGGCTTGTAGAAGAAAACATAGCCGAGGCGGCCGCCAACGATCACGCCGAACAGCGCGCAGCCGGTGATGAAATCGCCTACGCTTTGCGGCGGCAGATCGGCGTATCCGCGTTTCGACAGCCGAAGGAAAAGAAAATAGCTGGATACAAACGCAAGCACATAAGCAAGCCCATACCATCGCGGTCCGACGTTGTTGTAGATCCGAAAAATAATCGGATCGAGGTTGTGCAGATAGTAGGCGAACATTTGCAGCGCGCGATTCTGGCGGTCATTCCGAGGGAAGTCGAGGAATCCCGTTGCGAAACCCAAACTAATTTCGCGGGATCCTTCGACTTCGCTTCGCTCCGCTCAGGATGACAGCACGGCTTTCGAATGCGCCGTATTCAAAACTTTCCGCAAAAATGGCGCGGTGCGGCTGACACGATTTTTCGCCACTTGTTCCGGTGTTCCGCAGGCAACCACTTGGCCACCAGCTTCACCCGCCTCTGGCCCCAGATCGAGGATGTAGTCGGCTTCGGCGATCACGCTGAGATTGTGTTCGATGACAATGACGGTGTTTCCTTCGTCAACGAGCCGATGCATTACGTTGAGGAGCAATTCAATGTCTGCCATGTGCAGGCCGATGGTCGGTTCCTCAAGCAAATACAATGTCGATCCGGGCTTTCGCATTTTTCGGATCCGCTCGTCCGCCGCGCGGCTCACACCTCGTTTCAATTGCGTCACCAGCTTGAGCCGTTGCGCTTCGCCGCCGCTTAAAGTGGGACTCGGTTGTCCGAGCTTCAGATACCCAAGGCCGGTGTCGACCAGGAGCGAAAGTGGACGGGCGATTTTCGGATGCGCTGAAAAGAATTGCGCGGCTTCTTCGATTGTCACTTCCATGACGTCGCCGATGGATTTTTCGTTATAGAGAACCTCCAGCGTCTGTGGATTGTAGCGGCGGCCCTGGCAATCCTCACAGGGTACATAACTGCTGGGCAGAAAATTCATCTCGAGCTTGATCACGCCCTGGCCCTTGCACGTCTCGCAGCGCCCGCCTTCGGCATTAAACGAGAATCGGCTCGCCGAATAGCCGCGCATCCGTGACACCGGCAATTGCGCGTAAAGATTTCGGATCTCGTCGAACACTTTCACGTAGGTTCCCGGCGTCGAGCGCGAGGTCTTTCCGATCGGCGATTGATCGACTTCGTACACGGCTTCGATGCCGTTCGCAGTCTGGGGAGCGCACGCTTGTAGCGTTCTGGTTGCCGCATTTTGCGGTAACGAACTTTTCTTTTTTCCCAACTTATCGTCCCATAGACGCAATTGGGAAGTTCGTGAAGGCAGAATGCCTTCACCAGCACGCGAGACGCGTGCGCTCCCCAGACTCGCTTTGACCGCCGGCAGTAATACTCCATGCATTAGTGTTGATTTGCCAGAGCCTGAGATTCCGGTGATCACCGAAAGCCTACCGACCGGCAAACGCACATCGATGTTCTTCAAATTGTTCGCGCGCGCGCCACGAATCTCGATCCAGTTTTCGACATCGCGCAGCGAGCGGCGTGATCCCCGGATCGGATGGCACAGCGGCGATTTCAAACAACGCGCAGTTTCGGAATTTGGATTTTTCCGGATTTCGTTCAGCGTTCCGCTCGCCACCACCTCGCCTCCGTGAATTCCCGCGCGCGGCCCGAGGTCAATGATGTGATCGGCGCGCTGCATCGTTTCTTCGTCGTGCTCGACTACGATCAATGAGTTACCCTTGTTCCGCAGCGTCACGAGCGTTTCGAGCAAGCGCTGATTATCGCGAGGATGCAAACCAATCGTTGGCTCGTCCAGGACGTAAAGCACGCCCCTCAAATTTGAGCCGAGTTGGGCAGCCAAACGGATTCGCTGCGACTCACCGCCACTCAACGTTTTTGCCGAGCGTCCAAGCGCTAGATAACCGAGCCCGACGGTCTCCATGAAACGCAGTCGCTGTTCAATCTCGGGAATCAGACCGGCGGCTATCGTCTGATCCGTCCCTTTGAATCTTAGTTTCGCGATCGCGCGCGCTGCTTCACCCGCCGAGAGATCCGTGAATTGATCGATCGTATAGCCTTGCACGCGCACATGGCGCGCCTCCGCGTTCAAACGCGAGCCGTGACAACTTGGGCATTCGCGCGCTTCGCCTTCGTCGATCCATTCGGATTCGCGTTCGGCCGCCAACTCGTTTTCCAGAACAGATTCTCCATCGCGGTTGGCTCCCGTTTGCAAATCGTGGTCCCAAATTTCGCCGAACCCGCCGCATTCTTCGCACATCCCATGAGGCGAATTAAACGAGAACAAACGCGGATCGAGTTCCTCAAATGCGCGGCCGCAGTTCGGGCAGCTCATCTCGGTGCTCACGACGGTAAGGCGATTCTTTGAATCAAGTAGACGCGCTGTGCCTCGGCCAATCTCAAGCGCGCGTCGGGTAATCTCGCGAGCACTAGCGATTCGCCGCCGATCGATCACGCCTACCACCACGTCAATGCTGTGCTCTTTGAAACGCTCCAGCTTCCGAAACTGCGCGACTGGAACGAGCTTTCCATCCACATAAAGAGTGTCGAGTCCCTGGCGTTCCGCCCAACGTGCCACGTCGGTGTGAAAACCTTTGCGAGCTTTCACCAGCGGCGCGAGCACCTTCAGTGGACCGCGTTTCGCAGCCGTCTCGAGCTGTTTCACAATGGAAGCCGCACTCTGTTTTTCCACAGGCAAATCGCAGTCAGGGCAAAACTGCGTTCCGGTTTTTGCGAACAAGAGGCGAAGGAAATGGTACACCTCCGTAACTGTCGCGACCGTCGATTTGCCTCCGCCACGAGTCACACGTTGTTCGATGGCGACGGTCGGGGGCAATCCGCTAACCAGATCGACATCTGGTTTTTCGAGTTGCTCGACGAATTGTCGGGCATATGGCGACATGCTGTCGAGAAACCGGCGTTGTCCCTCGGCGAATAGAATGTCGAACGCGACCGTCGATTTGCCGGAGCCGCTTAACCCAGTGATGACCACTAGTTGTTCCCGAGGGATTTTCAGATCGATGTTTTTGAGATTGTGCTCACGCGCGCCGCGAACATGAATCGCGCCGTTCCGATCAATCGCGCCAAATCGCGGAGCTGTTTCTGCGGCTCGCGCTAACTCTACGCTGTCATCCTGAGCGTAAGCGAAGGACCTCTCAAACTCGCGCGAGATTTTGTGAGGTCCCTTGCCGTCTTCGCGGCTCGGGATGACATGCAACAGTTTGGGAAATTTCGAGAGAACCGGTCGCAAGAATCTGCCGGTGTGCGAACTCCCTAACTTCGCAATTTGTTCGGGCGTTCCGGCGGCGACGACTTCACCACCCGCATCACCTGCTTCCGGGCCGAGATCGACGATCCAATCGGCGCTCTTAATCACCTCCAGATTGTGCTCGATCACCACGAGTGAATGCCCGCGATCCACAAGGCGCTGGAATAATTGCAGCAGCAGCGCCACATCGTCGAAATGGAGTCCCGTGGTTGGCTCGTCGAAGATAAACAGATTGCGGGTGCCGGAAGCATCCGACAAATGTCCCACTAGCTTCAACCGCTGCGATTCGCCGCCGGACAGGGTGTTCAACGGCTGACCTAGCCGCAGATAACCGAGCCCAACTTCGCCGAGCACTTTGAGACCATTGGAAATTTGAATATACGGATCGACCCTTACCTGGCGCTTCGCGTTCGCCTCCTGGCGCTCCTCCGGGTCGCGATCCCGACCTGAGGATTGAGGTGATCGTGTCTCGCCGATTTTCTGTTCCCCAAGCCGGGCAAAGAATCCGATCGCTTCACTGACCGTGAGTTCAAGGACGTCGTGAATCGATTTCTCGCGCAGGCGCACCTTCAGCACGTGTGCCTGGAAACGTTTGCCTTCGCATTCTGCGCAGCGCACGTAAAGATCGCTCAAGAATTGCATCTCGATCTTTTCGTAACCTGTGCCCGAGCAACGTTCGCAACGCCCGTTACCGGAGTTAAACGAAAAGGCGCTTGCGGTCAGTCCCTGTGCCATCGCTTCCGGTTGCGCGGCGAACAATTCGCGGACTTGATCAAACAAACCGAGATAAAGAATCGGAGTCGAACGCGGGGTGCGAGCAAGCAGGGACTGATCCACCATCACTACATCGCCGACTCGATGCGTGCCGGTGATCGATTTGCATGCGCCCGGTTCCTGATCTGAAGATTGTCCCTTGGCGCGTAGCAGATTCCGGTACAACACATCGTGAATCAGAGTGGATTTGCCGGACCCGGACACTCCTGTTACACACGTGAAGACGCCGAGCGGCAACTCGACGTCGATATTTTTCAAATTGTGCTGTCGCGCGCCGAGGATCTTGACTGACGAAGTCCATTTTCGCCGCGACTTCGGGACTGGAATTGATTTGCGCCTCGTAAGGTAATCACGCGTCAAGGATTGGGGAGGGCACGATTGCAGCGTGCTGGTCGCCGCATTCTGCGGCGACGAACTTCTCTGAGCACGAAACCGCTTTTCTTCGAGCTCGGCACTGCTCGAGTGACGTTCAAACTTTCGTGAAGGCAGGATGCCTTCACCAGCACGCAGAATGCGCGCACTCCCCGGATTCGCGGAATCACGCGCGAGGAAATCATCTAACGGTCCGTTCCAAATCAATTCGCCGCCGTGCTCGCCGCGGCCCGGGCCAAGATCGATCAAATTGTCCGCTGCACGGATGATTTGTTCCTCGTGCTCGACAACCAGCAAGGTGTTGCCTTTGTCGCGAAGATTGTGCATCACGCGCACCAATTGACCGACATCGCGCGGGTGTAATCCAATGCTCGGCTCGTCCATCACAAAAAGCGTGTTTGCCAGCGAAGCGCCGAGGCACGTGGTGAGATTTACGCGCTGCACTTCACCGCCGCTCAACGTGCGCGTGGACCGGTCGAGCGTGAGGTAACCGACGCCGACCTCGCAGAGATAGTTGAGGCGCGCGCAAATTTCGTCGCGCAACATCTGCGCTGTTTTGTCGTTAGCCGAACCTTCGACCTCGCGCAGAAGATCACGAGCGTCGGAAATCGAGAGCGCCTGGAATTGAGGAAGCGTTAACTGTTGCGGCGTTCCCCGAGCGCCGTTTCGCCCGTCAGGGGTCGCCGCTACAATTTTGTAATTCAGCGCTTCGGGTTGGTAGCGACCCCCGTTGCATTTAGGACAGGTGACATATGCGCGGTAGCGGCTGAGCAAAACGCGCACATGCATTTTGTAGGTCTTGCTTTCCAGCCAGCGAAAAAAGCCGCGCACTCCATACCAGCGATGGTGCTCGTAGTCTTCGTCGGTGTATTCGCCTGATCGCCTCTCTCCTTCGATTACAAAATGCTGATCCGCCTTGGGTAATTCCTCGAACGGCACGTTAATATCGACGTCTTCGCGAGCGCACGCGCGGAGCAAATCCTTCTGTGATTCGCCGAACTCGACGCCGCGAAAAACGCGGACAACGCCTTGTTTAATGCTGAGGCTACGGTCCGGGATCGCCTTGTTTAGATCGATCGCGATCGTTCGGCCGAAGCCGCGGCAGTCCGGACATGCCCCCAGCGGATTATTAAAACTAAAAAGGCCGACAGTGGGCGGACGAATGTCCAAATCGCACCAGGCACAATGCCAACCAGTCGAGAAGGGGAGAACTGTAGTGGTGGCGCTGTCGGCCGCGGTCTTTGAGGTCGAAGACGATACGCCTTCCTCCACAGGAATTACGTTCACCTGACCTTTGCCAAAGCGCAGCGCTGTCTCGATTGCTTCGACCAATCGCGTGCGATTTCCACCAGTGATCGCGATGCGATCCTGAACGACTTGCACACGTACACCGAGTCTTTTGGTTTTTGGATTCGGATCATCCACACGCACGACTTTGTTGTCGATCCAGACGCGCACGTATCCCTGCTGCTGGAGGAAATCGAAGAACTTCCGTGGCTCCGTTCCCGAGGGGACTGCGACCCAGAATGTGATAAGAATATTTTTGCCGACGCAGTCACGCAGAACCTGCTCCGCAATCGATTGCGCTGTTTCGGGGCGAATTTCACGACCGCAACTCGGACAGAACGCGTGAGCAATGCGCGGCCACAGAAGCTTCACATAATCGTTGATCTCCGTCATTGTGCCGACGGTTGATCTGGAACTTTTGACCGGGTTCGACTGCTCAATGGCGATTGCCGGCGGAATGCCGCGGATATCGTCAACGCGCGGCTTGTCCATTCGATCGAGGAACTGCCGCATATATGGACTGAACGTTTCGACGTAACGTCGCTGGCCTTCAGCGTAAATCGTTTGGAATGCGAGACTCGATTTACCGCTGCCGCTCGGGCCGGTGATGACGGTCAATTTTCCCAACGGAAGATCGACGTCTATCCCTTTGAGATTGTTCTGCCGCGCGCCGCGGATCTCGATGCAATCATTCCGCGCCGGACTGATGACCCGCTCTTTATTCCCGATCTTCGAACCCACTGGAGACAGTTCCAAATTGTGCGGCGGTGCGCAAATTCTGTACCCGCTTCGTTGTGCGAAGCGCCCTCCCAATTGCACCACGCGAGCGCTGTGGCGCCGCTACAGCTCAAACCCCGCAGCTAGTTGCTCGCGCTGTTTTTGCAACTCTTCCGGCACCACGCCGCCTAACGAATCGAAAAACTCTTTGTGAGCAGCGATCTCTTTTTGCCATTCCTCGTGATCGAGGCCAAGGAGTTCGTCAACGGCGTTGTGATCGATGTCGAGCTCGGCCAGATCGAGATCGTGCGGGCTAGGCAGCCAGCCGATCGGCGACTTGAGTGCGCGACCGCTTCCCTCGCACCGGTCGATGATCCATTTGAGCACGCGCATGTTTTCACCGAAACCGGGCCAGAGGAATTTTCCGTCCCCGCCTTTGCGGAACCAATTCACGTTGAAAATGAGCGGTGGATTGGTGAGTTGCTTTCCAATATCGAGCCAGTGCTGAAAATAATCGCCGATGTTGTATCCGCAGAAGGGCAGCATCGCCATTGGGTCGCGCCGCACTCGCCCTACCGCGCCGGTGGCGGCTGCAGTGGTTTCCGAAGCCATTGTCGCGCCTGAGTATACGCCGTGGTTCCAATCGAAGGCTTGATAAACCAGCGGCACGGTATCGCCGCGGCGACCACCGAAAATGATTGCGCTGATCGGCACGCCTTCACCTTTCTCGACGTCGGGGTCAAGCGCCGGGTTGTTGCGCGTAGGCGTAGTGAACCGGCTATTCGGGTGCGCGGCTTTTTCTTTTGATTGCGGTGTCCAGTCGTCCCCACGCCAATCAATCGCATGTGCGGGCGGCGGGCCGTCTTTGCCCTCCCACCATACGTCGCCGTCATCGGTGAGAGCCACGTTGGTGTAAATTGTGTCGTGTGCGATCGATCGCATCGCGTTCGGATTCGATTTGTAACTCGTCCCGGGCACGACACCGAAATAGCCGTTCTCCGGATTAACTGCGTACAAACGGCCGTCGCGGATTCGCATCCAGCCGATGTCGTCCCCAACCGTGGTCACTTTCCAGCCCTTGAAATGCGCGGGCGGAATGAGCATCGCGAAATTTGTCTTGCCGCACGCACTGGGGAACGCCGCGGCGACGTAATGTTTGCGCCGTTCGGGGGATTCCACGCCGAGGATTAGGATGTGCTCCGCCATCCAATTTTGTTTGCGCGCCAGATACGAACCTATGCGCAACGCTAGGCACTTTTTGCTCAACAAAACGTTGCCGCCATAACCTGAGCCAACTGAGATGATCGTATTGTCCTGTGGAAAATGACAAATGAACCGGCGGTCAGGATTTACATCCAGCAATGAATGTACGCCGCGGTTCCATTCCGCACTCGGATCGTTGCCGAGTCGTTTGAGTGCGATCTCGCCCATGCGCGTCATGATCCTCAGGCTGAGCACGACATATTTGGAATCGGTGATCTCGAAACCAACCTTTGTCAGCGGCGAATCCGCCGGGCCCATCATGTAGGGAATGACGAACATCGTGCGCCCGCGCATCGCGCCGCTGAGCAGCTCCCGAAGTTTCGCGTAGGTTTCTCCCGGCTCAGACCAATTGTTTGTCGGTCCGGCTTCCTCTTTTGTAGGCGTGCAGACAAAAGTAAACTGCTCGACACGCGCGACGTCGTTCGGACTAGACCTGTGCAGATACGAGCGCGGAAACTTCTTCTCATTCAGCTCGATCAGGACGTTTTGCCTGAGCGACTCAGCGATCAGAAACTCGCGCTCGCGCTCCGAGCCGTCGCACCAGAAAATATTCTCGGGTTGTGCCAGCGTCGCAATCTCGCGCACCCAATCGAGCACAGCCTTGTTGGAGGGCTTTGCATCACCGATCTCCTCGGGCGGGAATATGGCGGGCGCGAGATTATTCATCGAACGAAACTGCCCAGTTTAACCACGAATCTGCCTTCGTCGAGGCTACAGCGCGACGGTGCACACAGACGAATACCGAAGGAAATACGAATGACCAAAAGTGAGATCACGCCATCTCTCGTTTCACTTGCGCAAGAACTGTGAGCGGCATTAATTGAAAATATGTTCGGGGTCGCCACGTCCGATGATTATCGGCCGGTTGCGTGGATGGGTCGATATCCTGTCGATGTGACCACGATGCTCGTCGGAGTACACGTGGCGGCTGCGATTCTCGCCGCGATTCTGGTAGCGTTCGGAGCCGGGTCCGTTTTGCTCTGGCTGCAATTCGATAGTGCCGCGATCTGGTCCAGTGGCCAAGTGTGGCGGCTGTTTACCTATGCTTTCGTTCACGCCCCATCCGGGCTGCTTTGGTTCGCCATCGAGATGTATCTGCTGTTTGTCTTCGGGCGAGAAGTGGAACGTTTTCTAGGCCGGCGCGCGTACATCGCACTCTACGCTTTTTTGCTGGTCACGCCCGCAGCGCTGCTCACGATCTGGGGACTCTGGGAGCGGTGCGCAATTGCCGGTTCGCCGGAGTTGCACTTTGGAATATTCATTGCGTTCGCCACGATCTATCCGCGTGTCGAATTGTTGCTGCGAATAATGGCGAAGTGGGTCGCATTAATTCTTGCCGGCGTTTACACGTTTCAACTGCTGGCTTATCACGCTTGGAGCGACCTGATGGTGCTCTGGGCGAGCATTAGTGTCGCATTTCTGTTTGTCGAATTGAATGGTGCCGGACCGGAGCTCGCCTGGTGGAACGCGGTGAAAGCCCGGTTCGCTCCACGTCCGAAGTATCACGTCCTTCCGAAACCACGAGTGCGGCCCGGCGGCAGTCGCTCCGAATCGGAAGACGTTTATACATCAATCGATCCGATCCTCGACAAAATTTCCAAGTTTGGAATTGGAAGCCTCACCGCGAGCGAAAGGCGGCAACTGGATCGCGAGCGCGAACGGTTGCTGAAGAATTCTGGGAATCTGTAGCCGTCGCCCTGTGGGCGACGTTGCTTGGGTGTTTCAGTCTCACGCTTCGCACAGCGAAGCGGCTACAGCGCCACCATTATCTTTTATCGAGGCGCGACTCGATTATCTCGCACAACACATGCAGCAAAAGCTGATGGGCTTCCTGAACTCGCGCCGTTGAATCGCTTTTGACCAGGAGATCGAGATCAGCAATACCAACCGTCGATCCGCCATCGCGCCCGAGAAATGCGATCGTCTTCATTTGATGCTCTTTCGCTTCTTGCAAGGCACGCATCACATTTTTGGATTTACCGGAAGTGGTCAGGCATATGAGCACATCGCCAGGTACGCCGAATGCCGACACCTGACGCGCGAAAATCTCATCGAAGCCATAGTCGTTCCCTGCAGCGGTGAGAATTCCGCTATCGCTCGCGAGACAAATCGCTGGAAACGCGCGTCGATCTTTGGCAAAACGTACCACAAGTTCTGTCGCAAAATGTGATGCATCAGCCGCGCTGCCCCCATTCCCACACACCAGCAATTTGTTTCCTGCGCGCAGACATTGCTCAATCAGATCAGCTGCTCGACTGACTTCCCGCTCAAAGTTCTTCAGCGATTCCAGGGTACGGACTGAGTCATTAATTGCCCGATCAAGATTAGAGGAAAAATCACTCATCAGGAAAAAGTGGTGCGCGATAGAGGGTTCGAACCTCTGACCCCTACCGTGTCAACGTGCCCAGACCCCTGGGTAAGCATCGGTTTCTCTCGTGCGCAACCTCATATAAATCCATACAACCTCATGTAAAATCGGCAAATGTGACAGTAAAACGTTACAACAACCCCGAAATTCACGTAAAATCTAACGGTAGGGTACTATCAAGCTGTCACATTTTTCAATCGCATATACAGACCACAGCGCACTTGTTTAAACTAGGTAATCGCACTGTAACACTCAAATCAGCTGAACCGTTACGGTAGGGTTCTCCGCAGTGTCACATTTTGATCGTGAGTTGGAAGTAATCCCTCGGAAAGGACAACTACAGCTGATGCCGTGGCTGTTCGTAGCCTCCGCCGTAACTACTAATGCTCAGTCAACTGTACGAAGCTGGCGGAATGCTCCCGATCCAGAGCCACCGAATTGCCATCGCGGTACGAGTATTCGATGTGCTAAAGGGGAAAGTCAAAGGCGTCTATTTGCGCGGAAAGACCTACTGGTTTGCCAAACAGGTAAATGGTCGTCGCAGCTTTGTTTCCCTTGAAACGGACGACTATGTTGCGGCTATTCAGCGGGCGCGGGAAATCCGGGATGCTCCCGAATTGCAGCCGGCGCAGTCATTCGATGCCGAAGCGGATCGGTTTCTGAAACACAAATACGACACCAATCGCTACAGCAAGATGAGCGCGGAGAGCAAACGCTCTTGTCTTAATCTTTTCGCGGACAGCGTGAAGAACATTCCGCCATCGAATGTGACCGGCTATCACTGCAAAGCGTTCTACGATGCCGCCAAGAGACGCGTCGCGCCGAGCACGGCCGAAAGTTACATGTTCACGCTGCGCTCGTTCTTCAATTGGTGCGTTAAGGAAAATCTATGCCGGCGCAATCCTGTACTCGAGGTACAGCTCGATCGGATTGATCGAAAGGGCAGGACTCTCTTTGCCGATTTTGATCTTGCGCAACGATTGATAGAGAATGCGCCTAACGATGATCTGCGATACGTTCTGTTTTGTGGCTTCCACACCGGAATGCGAAAGCTAGAAATCATCGAGGCTGTCCCCGACTGGTTCAATCTCTCAGCGAGCACTGTAGAAATTCGCGCAACGGCAACCTTTCGTCCTAAGGACCGCGATGCGCGAACCGTACCGTTGACGGATCAATTTGCCGAGTTTCTGAAACGCTGGGGTTTGCGTTCGCCGTACGTCTTGCAACCGGATGTCATTCAAGGCACTCACCGCTACCGATTCGATTTTCGACGTGCGTTTTCCGACTACATGAAAGCGCAGGGCGTACCTTGGATCGGTCCACACGTAATGCGCCACTCGTTTGCCTCCATTTGCGCGAGTAAGGGGATCGACATCTACAGAATTGCGACCTGGCTCGGCGACGATGTGCGCGTTGTGCAACGGCACTATGCGAAATTGCGGCCCGATGATCGCGAGATCATGAAGGCATTTCGCGTGTAATCATGTCGCTCTCGCATTTGGAAGCAGCTCGCCAGCTTTGAGGCGATCGATGCAACCGTCCAAGTCGCGAATATCGAAACGTGTGAGCCGATTCCCGCGGACGAACGGCTTCAGCCACTTCGCGCGCTCGAATTGCCGGAGTAATTCTTTACTACCGACATAAGCGGCTGCGTCGTCGGGGGAAAGACCGCGGTTTACCTGCGAGTATTTCATATGGTTGACCAGGTTTAGGAATCTCCATTTCAGAATAATCGCAATCGGCCTCCTGATGCGCCGCAGAGAGAGCAAATGATCAGAGTTTCCTCAACTTAGGAGACGGCCAAAGAGGACCGGACCTACGGGCTCCGGTACCTTTTTTGTCATTTTGCGCCTATTTTTTAGCCGAAATGGCAGCCAGAATAGTGATTTCTCCTCGGCCAAGCCCTCGTTTGATACATTTCTGACACTGGTCGCGCTGCTCGGTTAGGTCTTGAACTCGGCTTGCACCTCTGGCCACTGGAAAAGCAAGATCGCTCGTTTTCTCCGAATGCGTCTTCTTCTTCAAGGCGATCACTTCGCCGTCGTAGCCCGTCCAGCTTTATGTCGCAGGCGCTCTTGCCCGCAATCATTTCGCCAATCCCGATTTGCCCGCGGGGGGCGGGGGCGTAGCAGGCGGCGAAATCGAGAATACCACCCACAGATTCCAGCCTTCAGGGCGGTTCTGCGCGCCAAACTCCCAATAACCCTTGACGTTCATATACCCCTGTAACTTTCCGACCGGAAACAGATAGCCGATTTGGGGGCCGACTGCGGCGACACGAGATTTGAAGTCGCCGAGCATGGGGCTTCCTCCGGTGTCACCGCTAATCTGATCGTAGAAATATCCTACCGCCCCAACCTGCAGGTGTTCGGACAGAAACTGCGATGCTCCCCAGTCCAGATGAAAGTCGGCGCCATTGCGGTAGCCAGTGTCCGGGTTCTCGAAGTTGTAGGTCATCCCGGCGACGGCCGAGAGCTCGTGCCCCTTCTTTGGATCGAAATAGGTATAACCGACGCCACCGTCAAAGGCTCCATGTCCGATGCCGAGATTGGCCAGGCGGGTGGAACTATAATCGCCCACCGGAATCGCGCCCGTAATATACGTCATGAAGTTGTTGACCCCGCTGTTCCAGCGCAGCGAAGTCTGCGGAAATATGTCTCCGACCCCGGTGAGGGTGCTGTCCAGCGTGCCATGTCTGGTCAACACGCGGTTGCCGGCGGACAGTGTGAGCGTTCCGTCAAGGCTGGTGTCGTTGTGGCCGACCAGACCCGTAATGCCCATGGCAAGCTGGCCACCCAGCACCGGTGAGGCGAACACGTAGCAGGGATTCAGAAGAACAAGATCGGCGTCGGATTCCAGGTTGACGTTCAAAGAGATGTTCACGGTTCGATTGAAGTTGCCGATTTCGAACTCTCGGGAAGCTGCGACATCACCGCCCGCGGTGACTGACGTGTGATAGTAAATGGTGGCCAACGACCATCCGGGTGTTAAGGGAGTGGCCGAAAGGCTTCCAAAGCTGCCATTAAGCCAGAAGCTCACGCCTCCTTCATCGGCACGAGACTTCGTTGGGATCAGACAATTCAATATCAAGCTGAGGGCGCTTGCGACAAAGATAGGTTTCCAACGGTAGTCGCGGCCACCGCGCTGATACTTCTGATACTTTGTAACCCAATTCCTCCGTTGCACTCGGCCCTCCTGCGTATGTCAGCTCCTATTTTTCATGATAGGCGCTCTTTATCTAGGGTTTGGGTGTAATGGCCAGAGCCACCCTGTTCGCCCGCGCAGTCATGACGATTGACAGGAGAATGACTTCCGCAAAGTAATGGCACACTTGTCTCGTAACTTTCATAAATTTCTTTCCCTGTTTACCGATTACTGGTCACCGGTCCAATTCATTTCCTGTAGCCCTTAAAGTCCTCGCCCGTCTTGATGTTGGGGAACTTCGCCACACTCTCCTCGTAATTGGTCACAACCTTCCCCGCGATCCCAACCATCCAAGTCATGTCCAGCTTGTGGACCATGAGGTTGTAGTCTTCGTGCGGATCACTGCTCAAGTCGTAAACGAGCGGAAAATATGGCGTCTCGATGGGTTTCTCGAAACTGTCGGCGTAGCGAAAGATGACCTTGATATTCTTCCATTTCACGGACATCGGTCCCCCGTCAGGCCCGAAGAAGAGATACGATTCCCGTCCCGTCGTCTTGCTCGTGCCAAGCATGAACGCCGAGGCGTTGATGCCGTCGATCGGGCGATCCTTCGGCACGCGGTTCGATTCCCCCACCATCCCGGCCAAAGTCGGCAGCCAGTCATGTGCCGTCAGCATCTCCTGCGAAACCACACCTGCGGGCACGTGACCAGGCCAACGAATCATCGCAGGCACCCGCATGGAACCTTCATAGGGAGGGTTCGAGAAACTGCCGCGCCAAGGCCCGCTCGAACCACCAATGACAGCCGGAATGCCCCCCGCACCATTGTCGCTGCTGAAGATCACAATGGTATTGTCCTCGATGCCGGCTTGCTTGATCGCTTCGAGGATTTGTCCGACCCGGAAGTCCATCTCGGCCATCATGTCGGAATAAGCACCGATGCGCTCCGGCGATGTCTGGTCGAAATCGGGATGGTTCTTCTCGGGTGGGTGCGCATGACTCAACGCCGTGTAAACAAAGAATGGCTTGCCGGCGTTGGCCCTGCCTGCGATGTAATCCGTCGTATGCTTGGTGATCATCTCGTCAATCAAGGGCCTTACTTCCAAATTGAGTTCGCGCACCGGCTTCGAGGGTTGGCCCTTCCTGCCCTCCCAGATTTTGGGTGACTCGCCACCCGTGGCCTTGATCAACTCCCGATACAGGGCATAGGAGTCCCAACCTGCTTCGTCCATGCTGTCCTTGTAGCCCCACCATTCATCGAATCCCTGATTGGTAGGCAGCCGCCCCTCGACCGAACCCAAGTGCCACTTGCCGAATAAGGCGGTGGCATAACCGGAGTCGGAAAGGAGTTCGGCGATCGTGTATTCCCACGGAGCCAGGCCATAGGGCAAATGCGGATCGTGTGGCACCGTAAACGTGCCGGACCTCACTGACTGCCGTCCGGTCAGGATGGCGGAGCGCGAGGGGGTGCATTGGCCCTCCACGTTATAGTTGTTGAAGCGGATGCCAGAATTGGCCAGGGCGTCGATGCGTGGCGTCGGCGTCGTGCCGCCGTAGACGCTGAAGTCTCCCCAGCCAATGTTGTCGACCAGGATGAAGACGATGTTGGGCTTTTTGGCGTCGGCGGCAAATGCAACGGTGGATACGAACACCAGTGCGCCAGCGAGCGCAGCGGCGAGGAGGTTTTGTGTGCGTGTGGTTTTCATTAGTGTTTCCGTATTGTTTCGTGCGTGAAGGGGTCTTGCGGCCAGCTAACGCCGGCTTACGGTATTCACCTGTCAAACTGTGTCAGAACGGCCGCTTTGGGATTAGGTACTTCTCCAGCGACTTCTGGTACTCCCCGATTAACTTCATAGTCGGGCCCATCACCCAGGCGTACTCGGCGCAGATATTTACCTCCTCGCGCGGGTCTAGCTCGATATTGAAGATCGAGGGATAGCCGTTCAGCGAGGGGTTGCCGGCGGAGCCGACATGCTGCCACCCGGGCAGTTGCAATTGGCTCCTACTTGGGCGGCACATACGGATCAGGAGCACCCGGCTTGATCGGCGGATACTTTTGGAGCGAGGCTAGGTGGTCGGCTAGGATTTCCCCTGCCGGGTATCGTACCCACGCGTATTGAATTTCGTAGCTGAGCGCGTGTTCCTCCTTCGGATCCAAATAGAGATTGAAGAACCTCGGTATGCTCCACTCTTTGACCACGCCCGTTCCCGTATCGAGCTCTTTGTTCATCATCTTCCAATTTTCCCACTTGACGCCGTAAATCTCGTTGCCGACATAAACGACGAAGCCGTCACGGTTGGACTTGTCTTGTTTGCCCATAAGGAAATCGAGTTGATCGACTCCATCTATCGCGCGGTCGGTGGGCACCTTGCCACCCACCACACGGGCTATAGTCGGGAAGATATCCATCTCATGAACAATTTCATTGCTGACTCGACCGGCAGGAATTTTACCGGGCCATCGGATAATGAACGGGACCCGCAATGAGCCTTCGAGCCCAGTGAAGTAGGTGCCGCGCCATGGGCCAGCCCATCCGTTCCACGGCTCAAGCATCTCGGGACCGTTGTCGGACGTAAAGATGAAGATCGTGTTGTCTTTGACACCAAGCTTGTCCACCACATCCAGCAATTCACCGACGTAAGTGTCAATCTGCGCAAGTGTGTCGGCCCAGAAGCCGTTGCCGGTTTTGCCATCAAACTCAGGAGAGGGCAGTACGGGAATGTGAACCATAGTATAGGGAACGTAGGCAAAGAAGGGTTTGCCGGCCTTGACTTGGCGCGACATGAAGTCTTTGGCCTTGTGCGTAAGCTCCCGGTCAATCACGCGGCGCTCGGCGAGATTGTAGACCTTAACGTTCTTGGGAACCTCGCCTTTCCTTCCCTCCATGACCTGCTCGGCTACCGCGAAGGGGTGTGACGTTGGCCGGAACATCGGACTGTCAGGCCAGTAAGCTTCGTCGGTGGAGTTTGGGATGCCATACCATTCGTCAAAGCCCTGGTCGGTCGGGAAGCGGCCCTTAGTGTGGCCCAGATGCCATTTGCCGAATGCGCCTGTGGCGTAACCGGCATCGGACAGCAACCTGGCCAGCGTGATTTCCCATTGCACGAGCCCATAAAGCGGTGTGTGGATGGGCACTGACCCGTTGCCGGTGCGAACTGCATACCGCCCCGTCATCAGTGCAGCCCGGCTCGGCGTGCATTGGGCCTCGACGTTGAAGTTCAAAAGATGCATGCCCTCCGAGGCCAGCGCGTCGATGCGGGGCGTAGGCGCGCCGCGCAGGATGCCGCCACCATAAACGCCAAGCTCGCCGTAGCCGAGGTTATCCATCAGGATGAAGACAATGTTGGGCTTCGTCGGCTTCTGCGCGGCCGCTGGTGTGTCCACAACCGTGACGGCGGAGAACAACGCCAAAAGACCGAACGAGATGCTCCTGATCGTGCTCATGGCCATGTCTCCTCCTTTGGGCTTTCTTCGGACTTTTCCAGCTAACGTGTGATTATGCCGACGATTTGGACGGATTTCCAGCGTATTAGCGGACAAGTGGGGCATTCCCTTAAATTTGAGAGTGCAGGTTTGTGTGCGGATGCAAACACCATCGTTTTACCAAATCATTCGCGAACTCGAACGCGAACTCGGGAAACGAAACGAAGTTCATCCTCGGTGGATCAGGGAAGGAAAAATCACGGAGGGAACAGCGAACCACCGACGAGAGTTTCCGCGCCAAGAGACATGGCGCGAAGCCAGAGCCTCAACCGGTGACGTTATCATTTTCTCGATCTTCCACCGAAAGCACGCCAAGTCGGCGCCGATAAAGGCGGCCCCATGCGTGCATGGCTTCCTTCGTCGGCTGAAAAAACTTTTGCGCGAAGAGCGTTGGCACGAACGCGCTCAAGATGACGACCGTCACCAGAATCGTATATTGCCGCTGGTCGATAATCTTATTTTGAAGTCCGAATAGTGCCGAGATCGTGCCGAAGGTTAGACCCGTGGCCATAAGAAGCGTCGTGTAAGTGGCTTGGCGTCGATCCATGTGATGCAATCGTGCGAGAGGCCAAACACCGACAACTTTCGTTCCGATCTTTAAGAGAAGAAAGCCCACAACAATGGCGAACGCTGGCCAGAGCGTGGGAAGTGAAACATAGAGCCCGGCTTTGATAAAGTAGAACGGCGTGAATATGGCAAAGGCGATGCTCCGCATCCGGTGTACCAGCGTTTTGTCCCGTAGAAAAACCCCAGCAACGACGAGACCGATGAGATATGCCGGTAGCACAGCTTCGCTTCTTGCGGCTGTCGCAAGGCCGCCGAGAAAAAACAATATAAAGAAGATGAACTTCACCTCAGGTTCGCTCACCCGTGTCGCGCCTAATTTGTCGATGATTCCTTTTGTCCACATTGGCATAAACCAAAGCACGGAGCACATGATGACGACAAATATCAGCAGCCAGATGTTAAAATTCGCGAACAATCCGCCCAACGCGAGCACAGTGCCGAAGTCGGTGATAAAGCAGGCTGCTAGAATCATTTTGCCCATCGCGGTGTCGCTGAACCCACCTTCGATCATCACAGCGTAAACAACCGCAACCGAGTGTCGTGCAGCGCCATTATGCGAAACTACGGCCCGATGATCGTGAGATCATGAAGGCATTTCGCGTGTAATCACGCCCCTCCGGCATTGGAAAGCAGTTCACCCGCTTTAAGGCGATCAATGCAACCATCCAAGTCGCGAACGTCAAATCTCGTGAGGCGGTTCCCGCGAACAAACGGCTTCAGCCATTTCGCACGTTCAAATTGTCGCAACAGTTCTTTGCTGCCCACGTACGCGGCTGCTTCCTCGGGTGAAAGACCGCGCCTAAGCTCAGATTACTTCATTCAGCGCCATTATGGAGCGCAACCCTCCTGGTTGTGCGCTACACGCAGAGCTAAAATGCAGCGATCTATTTCATTCATCGCGCGAGCTCGCATGAACGATGTGCAATCCTACGAGGCGCGCGATTAAGACGGTGAGATAAATTTGGCCCCATCACCGCTTCGAGTGTGGCAAGCCTGCGACGCTGTGCTTCGGCCGGCGATGGCTTGCGTGTTCGATCGTTCCGGTACCAGGCTGCTCCTGCTGCCGCGTCTGGCGTTGCCTGCCGGCGCTTACTCGTTGGACGCGCTAACCAGAGACGTTGTTTCGTTAGGCCGTCTGCAGCTGCTTGCGCATTATCTCGCCGGTCCGCTCCTGCCAAACGCACGAGCCGAGTATCGTCCAACCTAAACGTGAATACCACGCCTGCTTGTCGAGCGTCGCTTATGCCACGATCAACAGATTCGCAGCAGCACGCCAGGCCAGACGAACAAAATGACCAATGTAATAAGAAATGTCATCGCGATCGCGATCTTGCCGATCAGCGGTAAAGGAGGCGTCGACGATAGCGCTAGGTCGTTACGATGACGCGACCGCGCAACGCTTACCAGAAGGAGTAGGAGAGTGACCGCGAACACCACGGCATCCCATGCGCAAAATAATCCAACCCTGTAGTAGGGCATGTAGCGCCAGAGACCTTGTCGATCTACGATCGTCTCTTCGAAGATGACCCACGTATTAATGCACGTCATTGCAATAGCTATCTTGGCGATTAGGGGTAAAGGAGGTTTTGTCGATTTCTTCATTTCAGTGTCTTTCTTCGTATCAGTGTTCATATTAGTTGCGACGCTAGGACTTGAAGTGCGCTTTAAGTCAAGCGACTTTTCCATATGGCGAACATGACCATTGGCGAAGTCGCTCGCAGGACAGGTCTAAGAGCCTCTGCGATCCGGTATTACGAGAAGATTGACCTGCTGCCCAAAACTCAGCGTATCGGCGGGCAGCGCCATTACGAACCCGGTGTTTTGAACTACCTGGCAGTAATCGATGTGGCCAAGCGAGCGGGCTTCCGAGTTGATGAGATGCGGCGCCTTTTCCACGGCTTCGGCAGAGAGATCCCAGCATTCCAGCGCTGGCAATTACTCGCGCAACGCAAGATAGTCGAAATGGACGATCTGATCGCGAGAGCGAAGAAAATGAAACGCCTTCTCCAAAAGGCCGATCGCTGTAAATGTCTTGATCTCGAAGTTTGTGGTAAGGCCTTTCTCGCCCGGTCGACGAAAAAAGCATAAGGGCAAAATCTCCAGAAGAGGCTTCATTCCTGTAGGTTCCTTATCGAGGCCCGGGGCACGGTTGCTTCACTGAGGTCAGAAAGTTATTGATAATTTTATTTTGGTTCCGAATTCCTGTGCGGGCAGCGCGAGACATGCGCTGCATTGGTGAGTGGAGCAGCATTGTTTCAGATCTACTTCGCTTCCTGAACGCGGATGCTCGACACAAGGGTATTTTCACCAGCCTCTAGCCGCTGGTAGCGCTCCGGCATTACCCGCACCCACTTCACTGCGAAATCCTGCAACGCGACAAGCAAGGCTCGAAGATTGTTTCCTTCAATTTCCACATCATGGAACGAGAACTTCAGACGCAGCGTCTCTCCTCGCTCGTTCTGAGTGAACGATGCAGCGATGAAATGCTGATAAGGAAAAAGGCGCGATTCGTGAGACGACGTTTCGATGCGCAGGCAAGCACACGGCGCTTCACGCTGCCAGCACGTGGGCGCGTCGGACAGGGCTCGTCGGGTCGTTTCGAGATGATGCGTACTTCGTAAACGTGCATCGGATATTTTTCGCAATGCTTCAGCGCGACGGCGCTCACGGTGTAGCACTCGCGCTCTGAATCGAGGAGACTCTGCCGTTTGTCAAAAACGATTCTAGCGCGGTTTAGCGGAAAGCGCGACGTCGTGTGAGCAAAACTCATTACGTTTTGAGATCACCCGCATACTCGTGTGTTTCGATGACGTTGACAGCTGCATTGTAAACGCCGATCACAGCGCGATGATGATCTACGGGGTCCGGCGTGGTGCTGGGCTAGGGCGAGGCCGTGGTGTTGGAGTTACCCTTGGAGCAGGTGTCGGCGTTGGTGTTGGAGTTGGCGTATCGATTACCGTTGGTGAGGGTGATGCCTGCGGCGTTACAGTAGGCGTTGCCGTGGGTGTCGCTGTTGCAGTCGGTGTAGCCGTAGCTGTCGCGGTCGCGGTCTGTGTCGCCGTAGGTGTGGCTGTAGGAGTTAAGGTTGCTGTAGGCGTCGGTGTTGGTGTCTGTGTAGCGCAGGTTTCGGTGTACTGCTGGTTGTCATTGGTAGGAGTGCCGGGGGCAGAGTTGCCGGCGACGGCATAGAAGGATTGGCCTGCCGTCGCTCCTCCGAGGTAGTCGCGAGCCTGTACCATGTTCGGCAGGTTACTCCAAGTGTTCGACGCGGGGTCCCACGCGATCACGCTGTTGCTGGTGGCGAAGTTGACGTCGCCTCCTGCAAGCAGCCACCTGCCGTTGTACACACCGGAGGCGGCAGCTGAACGGCCCGCGGGCAGATCGGCGATTGCAGCATCGTCCCATGTGTCGGTATTTGGATCGTAGCGATAAGTCTTGTCAGGAAAGGCATTACCACCGGCTCCGTAAATATAGTTGCCCAGCGCAGCTGCCATCAGGCTGTGGTTGGCAACCGGATAATTGGCAGCCATTGACCAGGTATTTGTAGCGATGGTGTACACCTCGACGTGAAAATCGGTGCCGATCGCGCGGCCCGCGATGCGGTAGATTTTGCCGTTCAAATATGCAGAGGCGTGGAAATAGGTGGGGATTGTATAAGAGGGAAGGCTCGTGTTGTAGGTATTGTTGATCGGGTCGTACCGCCAGAGAGTGGCTGTCGTATTGAAGTTTTGGTCCACCCCGCCAAGCAGGTAAATATAGGTGCCGTCGCTTGTGGCGCTAAACCAGCCACGCGGTGCCGGAAGTGAGGCGACGGGCGTCCAAGTATTTGTCGCAGGCGTGTACTTATAAGCGTTTGCGATAGCAATGTTGTTGGCGATGCCGCCAAAACTATAGACGTTGCCACCTTGTGAGGCCACGGCGTTTCCGGACACAGCGATGGAATAGGGCGTCCGCTCGGTCCAGGAGCCGACCGAAGCGCAAGGGGTCGCGGTAGGGGTTGGGATGGCTACGGTAGAATAGACACCACGCGTCACAGAAGCGTCCTGGTTGCCGCCCGACCTGATGGTGGCTGTGCGCGCGGTGATTGCCATCGCGCAAGGCAGCATTGCGCAAATTACAGCGAAACGTATTCGCATGATTCGGTTTTCCATGCGAGACCCCGAACAAACTCAAGTGTAAAGAATTCTCCTGACTGAGTTGAGCAAAATCTGCGCGAGAGAGCGCAAACGATGAAGCATTGGGAGATCATCTCTGACCAAGACGAAAACCTCTTCTGGTTGTTGCACGCGACGCGAGAGCGCTGGAGTGTAGACTTGTTCAAAACGGACGCGGGCGAAATCGTGCACGCGCCAAACTTAAACTAAGCCCGAAAAAAAGGGAAAATCCAATGCAAAAACTGAAGGAACATCACACGAAGGCTGCTGAACACCATGAACACGCGGCGAAGCATCATCGCAAAGCAGCCGAACATCATGGCTCCGACAAACACGAGACGGCGGCTCACCATGCGCATGCCGCGCACGGTCATCATTTGCACGCGACGCATCACGCTACTGAAGCGGCAAAGCGTCACGTCGAGTTGCACGGGCAGAAGTAAGCCAGCTTAGCGATTCGGTGGAAAGCCCTGCGAATAATTGCTCGCAGGGCTTTTGTTTTAATGCCGATGCGATCGCGGGCCGCGAATTACTGGGAAATCGAACTGCGCCATTTCCCCTCGAACACGTTCCGCTCCCGGCTACTGCTTCTTTCGTTTGAGGAATCCGACATATTTGTCCGGGCGACTGGTATCAACCACGACGGCGGCAAGCTCCCAACCCTGCGTTCCCTGAGTATTCGCCTGATTGAGTAGGTCCGTTGCATTCGCCGCAGAGATCATCTGGTATTCCCATTGATCGCCAGTCGGCGTAGGTGTAGCCGGTGGCGTCGCTGTCGGGGTAGCGGTTGCTGTAGGTGTTGCGGTTGGGGTTGCTGTCGCGGTCGCTGTTGCCGTCGGGGTGGGTGTTGGGCTTGTAGCGGGAGTCGGTTGGCGCAGCAGAAACCGGATCGAAAGGATCGGGTGGATTTCAATGTTGTTTGGAGCCCGTCCCGTCTGGTTGTGAGGCCGATCAAAGAAGCCGACCCCAGTGACCTCTACCTCAGCACCAGCTCCGTCATTCCATGCGCCCGATTGGTCTGCGTTCGGGAAACGCTGGTCGATCGTTTGGCGAGCCGAAGTGATGCCATCCGCGAAGGGCGTCTGCGAGCCGAATGATCCTTTCAAAGTCGCAGTTAAGGCTTTGAGTTCTTTGGCCTGCTGAGCGGTCGTAGCATGGAATTCCTTCTGCTGCAGCGCGGTCATCGCTTCCTGTTTTGCAACAGTAGACCTTAGGGTAGTGGGTCAGTTTGAAACGGCGCTCAATCCGGACCGCTACTGAAATGACATGCCTGAGCCCGGACATTGAACAAAGGAGTGCTTCCCTTGACCGTGCACTCCAAGACGGCTGTGAGTTTCATCCAGTCTAATCACTCGAATCTTCTTCAGACAGATTGCACATTTGCCCTTCCGATAATGCTGTGTAGGGAGCGAATGCGTGTCATGCTTCATGTCACCTTGCTGCACAAGAGCGATCAACTTAAGTGGCGCGCACCGTATCTTGTCGTATGCGTGGCAGAAATTGCCATTGGGGGTGAGATATTTACGACTGGAAATATGAGGAACAGCTGCATCCAAACCGTTATATGCCAAAGGAGGGGGTTGCTCTAAACAATTGCCAACGTCGGGAATTTTCGCCCAAGCACTCTCTCACTCGGCGCTTTCAACCATCGATCCAACACGGTTCCGTAAACGCTGCGAAAATCCGTGTTAAATTTCAGGTCGCCGTGGTCAAGATCGAGAAGACTCGGATACTTGCCAAATAATCCGGGTTTTACCCCACCGCCAAGAACAAACATCGGCGCGGCCGCGCCGTGGTCGGTACCGCCATTCGCATTCTCCGCGACGCGCCGACCGAATTCGCTGAACGTCATCAGTAAGACGCGTTGAAAATTTTCTTGTTGTTTCAGATCCGCGACGAATGCCGTGACCGCGTCGTTAAGCTCGCCCATCAAACGCTCGTGCGCATTCATCTGGCCGGCATGCGTGTCGAAGCCACCCTGGCTCGCATAGTAAACGCGCGTCGGCAATCCACCCGCGATCATGCGCGCGATAATGTTCAAGCTGGCGGCGAGCTGGCCCTGCGGATACAGCACGGTCGATTTGTACTTACGTGCGATCGCTAGGATTTTGTCCGAGCTCAATTGCGCATCGAGCGCGGTGCGCTGCAAAAAGTCCATCGTGCTCAAGTCGCTATTTGCTTTGCCTGGAATCGTGCCGATGGAAGCGCCATCCGTCGCTGTGATCGCGCTCTCCTCGCTCGCTCCCGATTCATTGAGCTGGCGGAAGAACATTTCCTCGGCGCTCATGTGGCCGTTGTTCCGCTCGGATGTTCGCCAACGAAATAGTTCCGGTCGCGAAAAAGTGACTCCAGTCGGCGTTTTCGCTGCAAAAGCTTGCGGTGTTTCTTCGCCGATGGCGACGCCGACAGTCGGATCGGCGCCATCACAACAATTATCGAAGTAACGTCCAAGCCAGCCGTCAGTGATGTTGCGATCGGCATCGGATGCGGTTTGCCAGATTTCCGTCGATCGGAAATGCGACCGATTTGGATTTGGATAACCAACACCCTGCAAAATCGCAACGTGACCTTCGTCAAAGAGCGCCTTCAATCCAGTGAGTTTCGGATTGAGCCCAAGGTGACTATCGATCTTGAGTGTTTTGTCGGCCGCAAATCCGAGATGCGGGCGGGCGCGATGATATGCATCGTCCGCGTAAGGGACGACCATGCTGAGTCCGTCATTTCCGCCGGCCATCTGCAACACGACGAGGATCGTCCCATCTTTGCCGGTTACGGTTTGGGTAAGCGCGTCCGCCGCCATCGCGTCGAGCGCGAAAAACGTTTTCTCGAGGAAAACTGGAAGCGTCCACGTTGCGGCCGCCCCGAGCATGGAGGTACGCAGAAACTGTCGTCGTGTTTGCAACGTCATTTTCATAAATTCGTTAGGCCAATTGGAACCGCGGAGTGCTCATCATCAAATGTACGAGTCCACGCATCGTTTTGTCACCTGTGTCTGGCTTACGTGCTTCGAGATATTGCACAAAGGCGTTCGTTTCTTTTTCCAGCGGGCGAATCTGAAAAAATCGCGCGCTCAAAAGATCGACAAGCTCTCGTGGCTTGGCTCGGAGTTCAGCTGGAATAATTTTGTTAATGTCGATTGGATCGCGGCGAGCTTGGTCACCCAGCTGGGCAAGACGACGGAAACCGAGACCGGCGCCTTGGCGGCGTTGCAGAGCATTCGCTGGTAACATGGCGTCGCCATTGATCAGGTAGCTCGCGAAATTGTAGCGAAATAATAGTGTAGATGTACTAATCCACGCCTTGCCGCCGTCCCAGCCTTTCACATTGGGCGGTGCGAAAAGAATCTGACCCATTTGTCGCATCGCGTTTTGCGCAACAATCGGTGAGGGCAGTTGCGTCTCAAGGAGCTTCGAGGTTTGGATCTAATATTGAATCGGACTCTTGATTTGCGTCTTCATTACGCGATCGGAATAAAATTCTGCAGAGCTGAAAATTTCGCGCAGCACCGGTCGCATCTCATAATTGTGCGCGCGAATGCTGCTCGCAATTGTGTCGACGATTTGCGGCGATGGTTCATCTTCAACAAAGAAGCGCCATAACTTTCGGCCGAGGAATTGCGCACAGGCGGGCTTATCGACAAGGACGTCGATGATTTCGTCTCCGTTGAGTGCACCGGTTCTGCCCATGAAGTTTTTGGGGCCGTGATCGTGCTGCATCGGCGCAAATCGAAATTGCTGCGTCGTCAGCTCGATCCGGTAACCTGTAAAGGCGCGGGCCGATTCGCGAATATCCTGCTCGGAGTAATTGCCGATCCCGACTGTAAAAAGCTCCATCAACTCGCGCGCCCAATTTTCATTTGGATGTTCTTTGCGGCTCTGCTGAAGATCGAGATAGATCATCATCGCTGGGTCGCGTGATATTTTTTTGACGAGTGTGGCGAAGTTTCCCAAAGCGTTACGGCGCAGTGTATCGTTTTGCAGCCACATCCAGTAAGCGTCTTTCACTTTTTGCACGCTGGTCGCGAAATGGCTGTGCCAGAAGAGCGTCATTTTTTCCAGAAGCGGCGCCGGCCAAGTCATCATCCGCTCCAGCCACCAACGGCGAAGATCGAGAATGTTTTCGCTTTCCATCATGCGAACTTGACGGGCTTTTTCTTTAAATTTTTGGCCCTGATCCTTCGCTGCTTTAATTTCCATTCGTTGGGCACGAATGTTTCGCGGCTCCGCCCACGCTGGCTGCGGCGCATCGACGGCTTCACTGTTAACATCCACAAGGTCGCGCACCATTACAGCGAGGCCCTTCTTGCGCGCAGCTTCAATCTCCCCTGGCGTGCCGCCAAAGCCCGCGCGATTCAAAGATGCGCAGCAGTCTCGTCATTCCATTTCCCCATTGGTAACGGAACAAGCACGCTGATTGAACCGATGCGTCAGGATAAAGTTGCCGTTAAGCGAGGCGCTCTGTCGGCCTCTAAGCCGCGCAGATTGCTCGACCATGTTTCGTTTGCGGTACTAGCGATTCACCCGCGTGATGCAACTCACCAGTGTCCGATAGGTCGCACATCGCCTGGCATCAAGATCACAAGCCAACCACTTAGACGAGGCCGAAAACCAGTTGTAACGCCCGACCGGGTGCAAATGATTTGTCAGATGCTGGCGGGTGGTGAAAGTGAGCGGGCAGGCTATCTTAGAGCGGGAATTTTTTGTTGTATCGGGCGAATAACCGCTGGGCCGTCACGACGACGCAGTCGGTGATTTGATTAAATAATTATGGAACTCTTACGTCCATCTAAGGTTGATTCTATTTTGGGCGCACAGGTTTAGTAAAGAAGGAGATGGAAACCTGAAGGACAAGTGACCGACGAAAATCTCAATAAGCTGGCGCAACTCATCGGGCGCGAGCGCGATAGTTTGCTTTCAAGCTGGCGCCAACAAGTGAAGGAGCTTCCTTCAGCTCGGAATCTCACTATCCCGGTGCTCAACGATCACATTCCGGCGCTCTTGGATGAATTAGTTGTGGCGCTTCAATCAGGATCGAGCCAGACGATTCCGGAAGCGCTGGTGGAAAGCAGCCCGCCCGCGCACGGTTTGCAGCGTCTCCGGGAAGCATTCGATATTCAAGAGGTCGTAGCCGAGTACAACATCCTGCGCGGTTGCATTCACGATCTTGCTGCAAGTAACGGCTTGAACTTGCAAGGCGAGCCCTTTCACGTCATGAATCGAGTCTTCGATCAGGCGATCGGCCTAGCTTTGCAGACTTACGCAACTCAGCAAGCGTTGGAAGTACAGAAGCGTCGGGAAGAATACCTCGCCTTTGTCGCGCACGACCTTCGCACCCCGCTCAATGCAGTTTCTTTAGCAACCAGAGTGCTTGAGCTGACCTTCCGGGATCCAGGCGCCCGCGCTGAGACCGCCAGAATGTTAAAAACGTTGGGCCGAAACGTGAAGCAGCTCCAGGCTTTGGTGGAGAAAATCATCGAAGAAAATACCAATCTTCGCACCGAGACAGGGGTGAAATTGGAGCGACGTGACTTTGACTTATGGCCATTGGTTGAAGCGCTCATTCACGATCTTCGTCCGGTGGCGGGGACTGGCAGCACGCAACTGATTAATAAAGTGCCCCAGAATCTCGTCGTGTTCGCCGATGCCAGTCTCGTGCGGCGCGTTTTTCAAAATCTAATTGCCAATGCCATCAAATACACACCTCGCGGAAAAGTAATTATCGGCGCGCGCGACTTGGAGGGTGCGCTTGAATGCTGGGTGAGCGACAATGGCGCAGGAATTCCAGAGGCTCAACTCGAAAAAGTGTTTGATGAATTAGTGAGCGGCGCCCCGGAAGAGGGCGGACTCGGCCTCGGTCTGGCTATTGTAAAAACGTTTGTCGAAGCCCATGGCGGGCACGTCCGTGTCGAAAGCAAGGAAGGATTCGGCTCCAAATTCTGTTTTACGCTGCCTCGCAAACCGGGCGAAGAAAGCCTTTCGTAACCGCGGCGGGAAATAGGATCTAGCGCTCCGACGATAAACGGCCGAGTACCACCCGCGATCGCGTCCATAACGAAGAACGGCTCGGCGTCTTTCGCGGGCGGATCGGCCAGGGGAAGATCGGGCGACTCATGCGAGATGTCTTCGCCGCAGGCGAAGAAGCTCATCAATGGGGCGACGCTTCTGTGTTTAATGATTGTGGATCGTCCCTCGCAGCATCCTAGCTTTAGGGCAGTCATCCCCTGCGACCTGCCCTTAGGGAGGAAGCACACGCTTACGCTGTTTTGAGAAGCCGAAGAAGGTCTAGGTGAATCACTCGATCTCGCCTCCGAAAGCAGACCACCATACACCCCAGACGGTTCCATCGACGGGTCGCACCGCGCAAAGCCTTTCATCCAAGGGCTTACTTTAAGGGAGTTACCCTGCTTTACTGATTGTTGTTGACCACTTGCGGCGCAGGTTTGCTCGCTTCAAGCTGTGCGCTCACCTTTTGGAGCGTACGCCTGGTCTTTCGCCCGCAAATATTCGAGATCTTAAGTTAATGTGATCTTCTAGTGAGAGTCGCGGAGTTGGGCGAGGCCTGGGTGTCGGTGTTGCTGTTGGAGCCGCGGACTGAATCGCCGCGAATGTTTGGCCGGCAACAGTTAATGAGCCGGTACGTGGACCGTTTTCAAGATTAGGGGACACGGAGTAACTAACTTTTCCATTTCCGGTGCCACGACCGCCGGATGTAATGCTGATCCAACTATCGTTGCTCACTGCAGTCCAACTACAACTTTCGTCTGCTGTAACACCTGAGCTTCCAATGCCTCCGCTGCCGCTGAAAGACGCTGTAAAGGAGTGATGGTACGCCGCAACCTGCTTTGATTGGTGGAAAACACGCAATCGGGACGAAGGATGATTGTCTTATCAGACAAAGTCCTAGAGTAACACGGGCTTACCGCTCCCAACTACAACATGATCTTCTTGCTGCGTGGTTGCACAAAACGTCGGGATCTCCCAATCGGGATTATAATTCGTTTTGCAAGAATGCTTCCGAGAACTAGTCGCCACGTCTCATCGGGCAGTGCCGCTCGATTATTCCATTAGTATGAAGTTGCTGCGAAAACTTAAACCGTTTGATCGAAAGACCGGAAAATTAAACGTCGTCATCGATACACCCAAGGGCTGCCGAAACAAGTACGCCTTCGACTTTAATGTAAATGGTTATGTGCTTAAGACAGTGATGCCAAAGGGGGTATTATTTCCGTTCGACTTCGGATCGATTCCTGGAACCCTCGGGCAAGACGCAGACCCACTGGATGCATTAGTGCTAATGGACGAGCCGGCTTTTTGCGGATGTCTGGTGCAGGCCCAGCTCGTGGGCGTGATCGAGGCGATCCAAAAAGAAAAGAACGGAAAACCTGAACGCAATGACCGGCTAATCGCAGTAGCGGCCGAGTCGCATACTCATTCAGCGATTAAGTCGGTCACGGATCTCGATCCGAACTTGCTCAAAGAGATAGAGCATTTCTTCGTCTCGTATAACCAGGTGCACGGCAAAAAATTTAAGCCTCTTGGAAGATACGGTCCGAAGCGTGCAAAGCGCCTTGTAGAAAAACGGCGCGCTCGATAAAGGCATGAAGGGATCGACAGGGAGCGGCCTTGGAGGCGGGCGGCAAAGAAAGACTGCCAACAAAAATGAGAATATTTTCCGTCGCTTTTTTCGTGTCCTGGGACCCGGCCTAATTACTGGCGCCGCTGACGACGACCCGTCCGGAATCGCTACCTATTCAATCACGGGTGCGCAGCTTGGCACTTCTCTACTTTGGACGGCGCTTATCACGTGGCCCCTTATGGGGTGCGTGCAGTTCATGTGTGCGCGAATCGGCATGGTCACCGGTCGCGGCTTGGCCGGCGCGTTGCGTCAAAAGTTTCCTCCCTGGCTGCTCGTCACCGGCGCAATCGCCTTACTTATTGCAAACACGATTAACGTCGGCGCGGATCTAGCCGGCATGGCAGATGCCGCGGCTATGTGGACCGGCATCCATTCACATTTTTTCGTTTTGATCTTCGGAGTCGCGATCGCTTGGGCGACAATCCGATGCAGATATTACCAAATCGCTGCCATCCTGAAGTGGTTAGCCGCAGTTCTCTTCGCTTACGTAGTGACTGCTTTCATAGTGAAGCCTGACTGGCGAGCCATCGCCCATGACACTTTCATTCCCTCTTGGCCAAAAAGTCATGAGGCCTGGTCGAATCTGGTTGCAGTTCTTGGCACTACCATCAGTCCGTATCTGTTTTTTTGGCAGGCGTCGCAGGAAGTGGAGGAACAAAAGGCGGTGGGAAGAACCAGACTGGAACAGCGTCGCGGCGCCACGCCGTGCGAGATTGTTGACCGCAAACTTGATGTGGGGACAGGCACTTTTTTTTCAAACCTGGTGATGTATTTCATTATCCTGACAACCGCGCTTACACTGCACGCGCATGGTCAAAAAGACATAACGACATCGCGCCAAGCAGCCGAGGCGCTTAAGCCGCTTGCAGGTGTTTTTGCAGCGACACTTTACACCATAGGATTAATCGGCGTCGGCTTCCTTGCTATTCCGACGCTAACCGGTTCGGCCGCGTATGCTTTCGCCGAAATTTTCAAATGGCGACAAGGATTGGATCAATCACTTAATTCGGCACGTTACTTTTATCGAATTGTAATTGGCTCAACGTTTGTCGGTATCCTCATGGACTTCGCAGACATCAATCCGGTGAAGGCCCTCTTCTGGACGGCGGTGGTCAATGGGCTACTGGCGCCATTCCTGTTGGTAGGAGTGCTGATAGCGGCCTCCGATCACAGACTTATGAACGGACAGCCAAGTTCCATCTTAGGTCGCGCCGTGGTCGCCATCGCAACACTGGTGATGTTTGGAGCCGCGATTGGCATGTTTGTATTCTAGAGTTGAGGCGAGCGTCCAATAAGTGCCTGGATACGTCCGAGCCGTTCGGTCGGCAAGCGCTAAGTTTTTTGATTACCAACGGGCAATATACAGCAAACTGAAGTGCCTCGGTCCCGAACGCCTTCAATTGTTAGGGCAGCTCCTATGGTATTTGCCCTATAGCGCATGTTCCGCAAACCCATAGTCTGGCCTGCCACCTTCCCGCTAATTCCTTTTCCATCATCGCTGATTTGAAGAACGGCTTTTCCGTCGAGAACTGCTAATTCGATCGTGATGCGCTTTGCGTTTGCATGTTTGACCGCGTTCGCAACGGCTTCTTCGGCGATGCGATAAAGATGAAGAGCCACTTCTGGCTTAAAATCGATACGCTCTGAATGCGGCCAATCAAACTGCACGTGACCGGGCACTCTGTCAGCCAACTCGGCCAAGGCAGCAGGTAGACCCGCCGATGCGAGCGTTATGGGGTGTAAGCCTCTTGCGAGATTACGACAACTCTCAATTGTTTCCGTCATCAGCGGCGCAATTGCTCTTACCTTATCGCCTAATTTCTTATCTAAGACACTTATTTGGTTCGCTAGAGAACCCACAAGAAGCGTCGTGGCGCCCAGACGTTGACAAAGATCATCGTGCAAATCTTGTCCGATGCGTTGACGCTCAGATTCGACGGCCGTTAGCAACTCTGCCTCTAAACCTCTGCGCAGTTCTATTTCGCGCTTGAGCGTTGCGATCGTAGCTGCCAGCTGTGAATCGGCGGTGCTGTCAATTGACGCAACTAGCCCATCGTAGCGTTCTTCGCATTCCTCTAGTGCTGCAACCACTTTTCGGTATGGAGGTCTCTTGGCGGTCTTCATCAGGCAATCAAATCCAGACGGGTGTTGGTTTCTGTTCTGTCTGCGGCGGGATATATTTTCGTTCGTGCGCCGATTTCTTTAACCGCATATATTGGATACGCGGCTAGAGGAGACTAGAGATGCTAAAAGTTTTCTCTTTAGCTGCATTGGAATTAAGAACTGCGCGAAATGCATTTTTTCATTGTTTCAGTCGCAACAGGGCATCAATCATCTCCCGGCCTCTACAATCGTAAATGCTAGCGAGCGCGGCTGTGATAGAGTCAATTTTCTGGCGCATGCGCTGCGCCGCTGAGATTGGTCTAGGAGGCGGGATCCTGCGCTGCTTTATCCGATGCGTCACAGCAGCGAAGAAGCACAACGGGCCCTTGTGCGCATCAAACTACGCGACAGTCTGGTGCACGCGCGGGTGGGCCTGATCAATTCCGTGCGCTTCAGCTTGCAGAGCCTGGGTTACACGGTGCTCAACCCTTCCAGTGCATACTTTCACAAGGTGGCGATGGAAGCGTTGCCCGAAATGCTTCGCCAGATGATTGCCCCGAGCGTGCAGGCTCTGGCTGAACTCACCGCACGAATCCAGATGCTGGACCGGGAAATCAGCGCGCTGGCCCGGACGAAATATCCCCAAACACTTGGCTGCAGCAGATCCCTGGGGTGGGACCGATTACCGCTCTCTACTTCGTTTTAAAGGTTGAGGATCCGAGCCGCTTTGGAAATGTGCGCGATATCGGAGCTTACGCCGGTTTATGTCCGCGACGTGATCAAAGCGGTGAGAACGATCCTCAATCGCGCATTTCCAAGCGTGGCGACGCCTACCTGCGAAGACTTCTGGTCAGCAGTGCCCTGCATGAATATGGCCTTATGCTCGCGGCCGACGGGACCAGGCGCGCGAAGAAACGGGCCGTTGTGGCCGTAGCGCGAAAGCTCTCCGTCCTCCTGTTGAGCTTGTGGAAAAACCAAACGCTATTCCGGCCATTCCCACAGGTAATGAAAATCGCGACCCGAAAGAAACAAGCGCACTTTCAGTTTTACGCGGTCGTTCGTGTGCCCCATTAACTTCCATGCCATTACAACGGACGAAGTTCCGCGTGGAATGAAGATCTCTTGCTCGATTACGAGGTCTTCGGTGAGTTTAAAAGACCAGCATGGCCAAGGCGTCGATTCAAACTTGATGATGCGCGATGCGCCGTCGGGATGAATGACATCCGGCGCATAATGCTGCGAGGTGAGCCAGCAAGTTTCCCCGTCGAACTCCACTTGCGCATCGAAGCCACAAGCACGAGGCGACAGGCGGGTGAATTTGTCTTCGTCAGCAGCAGCGAGTGATAACGCCGAGTTCGAACGCCAGAGGCCGTCCCGCTGGAAAATCCGCAGAATGCATTTGGTTCAATCCATTCCTCAGCTGAGGACGCAGAATAGTTCATAAACGTTAGTGTTGTGCCAAAAGCACGAGAATCAGCAGGATGAGAACGGGTAGGTCGAGCATAGGTGAACCTCCAAGTTGGGTGCTCAGCGCACTTGCCTCCTCAAAAATATGAACTCAAGGATTGAAGTGGATGCGGTCTGCGGTCGAGGGCATGGAGTTTTGTCTTTTGTTATTTTGTCGCAAGGTTGTGCATTTCCTTACAGACGGCATCTTTGCGAATCTTGAACCAAACGATATTCGATGTTGAGGTCACGATCGTAAAATTCGGTTTTGTTGTTCCACTCAATCTCGACTCCGACTCCGTTCTTGAAGCAGTGAACCCTGTACGTCGGGCTGTCGATTATGTTTTCGTCAACGCCAATCTGCGTTTGAAATTTTCGTTCGCGCCAACCCCGCGACGTAAACGCAAGATCGATCGATGCCGAAACTTTGCTTTTCCCACCGCCCCCGACAGTGATGTGGCTTTTGCAAATCCGGAATTTTGTGAGGACCGTGACGATGTCGTTCCATTCTTCCTGGAAATCTGTTCGCAGAACGGCCGATGCGTGTCGCCACTCGTGAACTTCATAATTCTTTTGAATGAAACGCGGGAAATCGCTCAGGCCCACGGCGCGGATCTACTTCGTTGTGAACCACAGATCCAGCGTTAAGTAGCGGGTTTGAGATTTAAAAGATCGACACTAGCATCGGGGAACTCGCGGCTGTCGCGCAGCCACTCCAAATTGTCGCCGAAATACAACCGATTCACGCGATTATGTTTATCGTAACATCATCAGGCGCGCTAGTTGCTTCGCAATCTACGGCACACGCACAAACAAACCGACTCAGGGTTCATCGGGAAGCGAGAAGCCCCGCGACAACGCGATTTCCAAGGCGCAACCAAAGGATACTTAAGGGTGTTGAATAATTGACTCATCGATCTTGTCTAAGCTTTCGATGGAAAATTGAGGGAAAAAACTATGAAACGAATTCTATATTCAACAAGCATCGCAAGCCTCGCGCTGACGCTCACGGCGTGGGGTCAGCAAATCAACGACACAAGGCCTGACAGAGCGAAGGCGCAGCGAACACAAAATGTTCGGGCGACAAGGCCTGCAAACATAGGCGCGATGACGAGTACGCACCGTTATACATCCACCGCGCCAGTTCGGCAGCGGGCTTACATGACGCCGCGCACTAATTCAAATGCGGTAGTCAATCAAGACGCCCGGATGCGCGCGTTTCGCCAGCGAAACTTCTCGAGTAATCAAGATTTTCGCGCGCGGAGCAACGTTGCCGTCAATCGCGACCGAAACTTTGCGGTCAATCGGACACGAGACTTCGGCTTTAATCGCGATCGTAATGCTGGCGAGTTTCGTGCTCGTAACAACTTAGCGATCAATCGCGAAAGAAACTTCGCGTTCAATCGTCGGGGCAATTTCGCGATTAATAATAACTTCCGCAGCGGCGCGTTTCGCGGCCAACAGTATGCGGCCTTCGGCAATTACCACAGAGAGTGGCACGATCGCGGTTGGTGGAGAAGCCATTACGACCGGATTATTTTTGTGAACAATGGCTGGTATTACTGGAATGCGGGCTATTGGTTCCCGGCATGGGGTTACGCTCCTTACGCCTATTATCCGTACGATGGCCCAATCTACGCCTACAATGGATTGGCTCCTGACCAGGTAATTGTTGATGTTCAGTTACAACTGCAGCGGGCTGGTTATTACGATGGACCGGTCGATGGGATACTTGGACCAGTGACCCAAGAGGCCATCGCAGCGTTCCAGGCCGACAACGGCTTGGCGGTGACAGCGGCAATCGATGAGCCGACGCTTGCCACGCTCGGCATAGCGTGACTTGTTGGAGCGATCTAAAGGGCCGCGTGATGTGTTCCATCATGCGGCTCTTTTTTTATGGCAAACGAGACCGAACTATGCAAAAGCCGCATCGCTAGCCTGGCGGGTTCGGCAGCTCGCGGGGATTGGCGAGCGTCGCGCAGTCATTTCAGATTGTCGCCGAAATAGAGCCGATTCACTCCTCTTTTTCTACCGGCACTTGGACTTTGATGCAATGATCCGTACTGTTACCTTCCGGCATAGCCGGATTGAGGTTTCACGCCGACTGCGAATTTACGTGTTTTCCCGTTTGACAGGTGTTTATGGGCACTAGGTTTTTTGTGACAAATCCCCTGATTCTCCCCCAGAATTCCGTGGCCTTGGCCATCGCGAACCCCCTTGCCGGGCCCGATCAAGAAGTCGCGGGATGGCTCCACGCGCATTTGACGCGGACATTTGTCAGCGTGCTGCGCGCATTCACAGACTTTGGTTCGGGCGAATGGATCGGGGTTATCTTGTTTGCGTTAGTGTTGTTTTTTGCATGGAAACGGTGGTCGCCCTCTCTCGTGACCCTAATCGTCGCTGTTCCCGGCGGCATGCTAATGAACGAGTGGGTGAAAGTTCTTGTTCATCGCCAGCGGCCCTTTGCTGCTGGCCCGTTTGTGGATTGGTCTGGTTATAGTTTTGCCAGCGGTCGCACGATCGGCGCCTTCAACACGGCTAATGGAGCGTTCGCGCTCTTTAACAACACCACCAGCAACTTCAACACGGCTAATGGGTTTGAAGCGCTCTTTAGCAACACCACCGGCATCGATAACACGGCCAACGGCTCGCAAGCGCTGTATAGGAACACCACCGGCAGCCTCAACGTAGCCAATGGTTATTTGGCGCTTTTTAACAACACCACCGGCATCGATAACACGGCCAATGGGTATGATGCGCTCGCTTTCAATACCACTGCCAACGATAATACGGCCAGCGGTTATGCGGCGCTCGACAACAACTCCACCGGCCACGACAACACGGCCTTGGGCGCTTTTGCCGGCCAAAACGTCACTACAGCCTCTAACGTTATCTGTATCGGCAACTTAGGTGCGAACGTGAACGGCGGCTGCTTTATCGGCAGTATTCGTGGGGTTACAACGACAAACGCCGACGCCATACCAGTGCTGATAGACTCCGCTGGCCAACTGGGCACGGCTAGTTCCTCGTGGCGGTTCAAGCGCGAGGTCAAAGCGATGGACAAAGCCAGCGAAGCCATCATGGCGCTCAAGCCGGTCACGTTTCATTACAAGAGTGACAACTGCAACACGCCGCAGTTTGGTTTGATCGCCGAGGAAGTAGCCGCTGTGAACCCGGACTTAGTCGTGCGCGACAACAACGGTGAGATTTATACCGTGCGCTACGACGCGGTAAACGCGATGTTGCTCAACGAGTTTCTCAAGGAGCACCGCAAAGTGCCGGAGCAGAACGGCAAGATTCAACAACAGGAGGCGACAATCACTGAACTGAAATCCACAGTGGCCCAGCAGCAGAAAGGATTGCAGACTGTCACCGCGCAGCTCCGAGAACAGGCCTCGCAAATCCAGAAAATGAGCGCCCAGCTTCAAGCGAGCAAACCTGCGCCGCAAGTGGTCAACAATCCCTAAAGCCGCGCCCGCTCCAATGAAGCAGCAGCACTTCACAATGGGCCGTCACGCATCACCGCTTGGCAGCTTGTTGGTTCACGTGCGTAACGCTCACCACTCTTTGAAGTCGTAAGTGTGCTCGTGCGTCTGATTCATGTTGCCAGCTTCATCGTAAACACGAATCACAGCGTCATGTGAAAAGGCGAATACGGTTGCCAAAAACGAAGGAAAGCTTTATCCACGGAAATGGACCTATCTCTCAAATCGTTGGAAGAAGCACTTTTGATTCGCCGCCAGATCGGCACTTTGGAAAAACGTCTCGCTTCACTTCTCGGCACAGCTTTATCGCGTTCAGCGTTCAAGACCGGCGGAAAAGGGATGTCAGCTGCTACGAGAGCAAAACTCTCCGCCGCAGCAAAAGCACGATGGGTAAAGCGAAAACGTAGTGGCGTCAGCAAAGCAGCGCAAAAGAAAGGCGAACTCACACCCGCCGGACGAAAGAGACTCTCTCAACTAATGAAAGCTCAGTGGGCAGCAACAAGAAAAGCTGCAGCCGGCAAAAAATAACATATGACCTACGTCCGATGAAGCTCCTTCCTCTGCCAGCGGACGGATTACTGCTAGACGACGCTACGGCAAAGGCCGGATTCGAGAAAATTAAAGGGAAGATCGCTGCTGCACCCGACCCTTTAAGAAAATAGTTTCGATTAAACTAATACACCTACCAAACGTTTCTGATTCGCGAAGAATGCCGCCGAACGAAATTAAGCAGCTTAAAGACGCCATCCGAGCGACGAACGGCTGTGATTCTCGGCACGTTAAATCTGTTCCTGTAACCGAGATATTCAGAGGCGAGGTCATATGGGATGGAATCGTCGAGGTGTTCGATTTAATCGGTCACCCCAAAGCCAAACGAGCGTACGCATGGAGCTATCGCGAAGGTAAAGAAGATAAAATCACCGTCGCATTGGGGATTCCTCCGGTCGATTCGCCGCACGCAGCCGTTATCATCGCTATCGCGTCCAAAGCTCGCGATTGATTAGTTTCCCTCAAATTAGGACACTACCCAGCCTTGCGTTGCGGATGCGACGGTATTAAAACGGTCGCATCATGAGCGCTCTGATTGCGGCAACTGCATTCGCAGCCACAGTCGCCGCCGGACAGGATCTGCGAAAAGCCAGGGTCGCCGAATGGAAGCCGATTGTGGCGAAGTTCCAGAAGCCCTCTGCACTGAGGGCGGCCTGGCAGCTCACCAATAGTGTCGCCCTATATGTTCTTCTCTGGTTCCTGATGTACTGGAGCCTGAAAATCTCGCACCTCTTAACACTGTCGCTAACCATTCTGTCCGGAGCGGTGGTCGTGCGTGTGTTCATCATTATGCATGACTGCGGCCATGGATCCTTCCTCAAATCTAAGCTGGCCAATGACATCGTTGGCTTCGTCGCCGGGATAGTGGTTTTCACCCCTTACTATCACTGGCGCTGGGAACACTCTCTCCACCACGCCAGTTCAGGTGATCTTGATCGACGAGGGACGGGCGACGTGTGGACGATGACGGTGCAGGAATACTTAGACTCATCACGCTGGATGCAATTTGTCTACCGACTAGCGCGGAATCCTTTTGTGCTCTTGGTGATCGCGCCTGTTTTTCTTTTCGTCTTCCGGCAGCGATTTTCTTCGCGGAAGGCAAACTCTAGGGAGCGGTGGTCGGTTTGGTGGACTAACCTCGGAATTCTGGGCATGGCTCTCGCGCTGAGCTGGGTGTTCGGCTGGAAGATGTATCTGTTCATCCAACTGCCAATCACGATCGTGGCCGGGGCAATTGGTATCTGGATGTTCTACGTTCAGCATCAGTTCGACGGGGCGTACTGGGAACGCAGTGACGCATGGGATTACACAGTTGCCGCGCTCCAAGGCAGTTCTTTCTACCGCTTGCCCAAGATTCTCCAGTGGTTCTCAGGCAATATTGGCTTTCACCACATCCATCACCTCAGCCCCCGCATCCCCAATTATAATTTGGAACGTTGTCACGGAGCACATCCGATTTTCCAAGATGTGAAGCCCGTCACGCTCCGGAGCAGCTTGAACTCGGCCAGGCTTCATCTTTGGGATGAGGAACGCCGGAAGCTCATCAGCTTTCGGCATCTCAAGCGTTTGCAGAAAAGAGGTGCTGACACTGGGGCTAGCGCACGGAACCCTCCACACGCTCGCCGTCAGTGTTAGCGCATCACGCATTGCGTCGGAGCCGCTTAGCTCTTCCGTTTCTCGTCGAGATCGATCGCGTCAGCAATTGTCATGATGTCCTTGCGATCGGACACGCCGTGCTTCTGCTTCAGCTCCTCCAATCGCGCCGTCGCAAAATCGTTCCAGCCGAACTTCGATATGAAATGATTCCAGATTAAGCGGTCGTCACTCAGCGGCCGCCCTTTCTCGAAGCACCACTCCAGAATTTCTTCGTCGGTTCCGCCGGCCAGCACGCGCTCGCGCAGCTCGGGATAATTTACTCGAAGGAAGCCGACGCATCGTTTATCGAATCCCTCGCCCAAGTTCGCATGGTAATCCTCGGTTAGCTCGCCGCGCGCGTGCAGCCGAATCTTGTCCAGCATCCGCGGGAAATACATCATCCCGCTCGTCATCTCTCTTGGAGTTTTCGGATACGTGCTCATCTTTGGCTGGCCTTACACATTCCAACTAATCTTTGTTGCCAATAGCTTCATCCAGGAGCGTTAAAATGCTCGGACCAACTTCTAACATCCATTGCGCTGCGCTAGGAGACGACTCCGCCGCGTATTTTGCGGGGCCGCTCGGCGCGTTTGATCAGGGGCGAAGCGGGACGAGGATTGCGGAGTTGTGAAGGCGAACCAATGGGGGCGCCCGGTCACTCCGAATGTGAGCCACACGAGCTGACCGAAGGGCCGATCGATCCTCCGCGAACGTACGTTGTGTCGTGTTTGATCTCGGCGATTTTGATGAAAGTTTCTCTGCTGCGAATCTTTGAAACGTGATCAGCCGGCGTTAGGAGTTCAATCCTTCGCCAGTTGCGAGGCTCATCCTATCCGATTATGAAAGCCGATCTCGTTAAAGCCGCCTCCGAAGTAATCACTAATCAGCAAATTCTGGTGAACATGGTTTCGCGCCGCGTTCGACAGTTATGTTCCGGTTATAGCCCGCTGGTGCAGGTTCCTCCAGGGATGGACGCAGCAGACATCGCGCTAACGGAGATCATTAACGAGAAACTCACTTTTGAGTCGACCTCCAGTAAGGATGCGACAGATGCGCCGATTGTTCAGTTCCCGGGCATCATCGTCGCTGAAGATCGGGGGACCGATTTATTGCCGCAGCCCGGTGACGCCGAAAAAACGCGGCGCGGCCTTTTACAGTTCCGTGCTGCGCCAGATAAAGCGCGGTTTCGCTAATTGTACGCAGCAATTGTGTGGGCTGCGCTGACTTCAAAGGCGTTTCTTTGGCCGTTTGCGGCGCAGTCATTGCGGCAACCGCGCAATGGCAGCGTTTAGAAGTCTCATTGGTCAAAAGCTATCGAAGTCAAAGTGAAATAACGCGCTAATACTGATGGCGAGCGTGCGGGAGGGTTTCCGTGCGCTAGCCCCCGGTGTAAAGCTGCTAACTAAGCCTATCGAACAGAATGGAACCTAACCACTCCGGGCCGCGAATTTCGAACCCCGCGCACAATCCAGGACATCATCGAAGCCTGCGAAGAGCATTTTTAATAAGGTTTCTGTAAAGGCGGGGCTTTGGACGAAATGCAGGTGCGGGCAATCGATTCGTCACCTGTAATTGATCAACGTGGCGAATTATTGGGTACCGTATCGAAGAACAAAATGAACCGAGAGGTAGGCGGTTTTGGGGCATGATCCCAAGACAGAACCGATAGAAGCACACATGGAAAAAAACAATCCCTATTGCTTCGACGAACAGACGGTTGCACAGGCGGAGCAACCCGGCGTGCAAATCTCCTCGAGATCATTGCGCACGCATGGCTAGATCAGTTTGAGCGCAACCGACGCATACTCATCCGCAATTACAGACAGACTGTTTGGGAAGAACATGCAATTGACGGAGATGCCGATGAGGAAGAACTGATCCTTTCCGGACCTCACGGGTTTATCCAACACGGCTTGCGCCTTTCTGCTGCTAATCCCCACAACAGTTTGCTATTGCGAGCCGCGCTGTCACTGCGAATGCACGTAGCTGCCCCGGAAAGCGCATTGCGGCTGGAATCGAGTAGTTGCATTACTCCGCGGCGCAACAGCAAACATGGTTCGGAGCGCACGTAATGGCGCTATGCGATCACAGATTCGTAGCCGGTACCAGCGATGGCTACCCCTACTCGACTTGTCGAAACTAATCCTCACAGCTGAAGGATTCGGCTATGCCAGCACAGGTCACACGAATCTGCCTGGATACATTCTTCGCACAGAGGACGCTTGGGAGACACTGGTGCGAATGGCTTGCAGGCGAGCGTATGCCCTTCACCGCGTTACAAAGACAGGATATTTGGTTGGCGTGCGTCGCACGATCGGGCGTTCACGAGATGTGAGGGGAACCCCGGATATAACTGTGGATGATGGAACGACCGACCGTAAGCTGATTGATGCAAAGTATAAGCTTGGTTCACACTCAGTGGACCAGAATGCCGGAGTCTCCGCCTTGATTAGCAGTGGTGACATATATGAAGCGCTCGCTTTCATGCAGGCCGCGAGCACCAATACGATCTGTCTGGTATACCCAAGTCTCCGAAGCGTTGACGACCTTGGGAAAGATGATCAGCCGATCGAGACCGTGACTGTTGGTAACCGTAAGATTATGGCTGTTTCTGTGGGTGTAAGTGGGATCGCGAATCATGGGGTTACCATCGATTTTGCGACTCGATCCGAAAACTCACAAATTAAATATTCACACCTTCTAGGTGAAATCTAAGTACTATGCCAAAACGCTTTGGGATCTGGGGCCTCGTGAATCGCGCATTGTTCACTCTACTGGCGTCCTTTGCCGTTCTTTCTCCGGCTTTTCGCTTGATCTTTTAGAGAATGCCCCGAAGTCGAAAAATGCTTTGCCAAAAACAGTGATGATCGACGGTTTCAGCCTCTTAACAGTAGGCTGATCCCTGCGTCGGTCGCTATTTTCCGGTTTGGTGCGATAGTCTTTGAATGTTCGAACGATCTGCTATCTCTTTCACACGTCGCGCGCCTGACAATCTTACTGAAGAGCTGGCCGCTGTGCTTTCGTCGAAGGCCTCTTTCGAATTCAAGCCGTTATTCGACATTATTTTGCTCAATCTGCGGGAGCGAAACGCAGCCAACGGCGGCGAGGAGCTGCTGCGCTTGCGTGCTTACGAAAAGCTTCAGGGCCTTGTCTACTCGGGTGCGGTCACGCGGACGGTCACAGGAATCACGAAGAAGTACAAAGGCGTTGCCAAGCGAATGGTTATGCTGCGCGCTGAGATGAAAGCTTTGCGTGCCGCCTGCGACGAGCGCGCTCTTGCCAAGGCTGCCGCGAGTAACTGATTCGCTGACTGATTCTAACGGGCGAACGATCGGGATTGCAGACGCGCACCGCGACAATGGAAAGCGGTTCGTTCTGCAGGGCCGGATGAAAAGGTGACTGCGTTTCTGGAACTCGAGAGAGTCACACGCGATAAGCTAAATGTGGGGGCACGTTCAGGTCGTTATCACAGTAGTAGCGCACAAACTTTTTGCGCTTCTTAGGCTCGCGGCTGTTCGCTATATTTCAATTCATGCATACCAAACTCCTCGCCCTCGCGTTGGCTATTGGTATAGCTAGCCGCATCGGTTTCAATGGGCGAACCACAGTTGCCGATCTCGCAGACCAGCAGCAGGTTTGAGGTTGGCTCTCAAAACTGCACGCCCATTTTGAACCAGACGTAGTTGCCCTGGAGCGTCTTCTCTGCGTCGATCTGCGGCAGCCATTTGACTTCGGCAGCAAAAGTCGTTTTGCCGAATTGCTGCGCATATGACAACACGGGGCCGACGCCAGCGGTCCTTTGCTCAAAGCTACCGAGCCGCGCTCCGCTACCGCTGTCGCCCGTGGTTTGTTGCAGCTCGCCTAGTTGTTCACTCGAGCGATGGCGTCTGCCTTGGCCCTTTGGTCCTCGGCCATCAACTGTTCCCGACCGAGTTTGTAGGTCAGCTTGTCGATCGTGCCGGTGAAATGGAACGGCAGTTTGTAGCTGTCGTCCACCCCCGTGCGAGTATCGCTTCCGATGTCGAAACTCTCGTCGATGGCCATGAGAAATGGAATCGTGTGAGGGATCGTCTTTTTGGCAAACTCCTTGCCATCCACCGTCAAGACGCCGGTGCCGCCTTTGCCGGGACCGGGGCCGTCGTATTTGAAGTCGAACACGAGCGTATGCTTGCCCGGCGGGAGCGCCCGGCCTAACCAGTCTTCGGCTCCCACGCCACCCTCCCAGCGGTACCGCTCCAGATCAAGGAGGTTGTAAACAAAGACCGGCTTGCCTTTGGGCAGGTAGAGGCCGTAGCCACCGAAGCGGCCGCCCATCGTCGCGATCATTCCCTCGGCGCCCCCTTTGGGAACGGTGATCTCAGCGGTGATGGTGTAGTCCTTGTCCAGAATGCTGGGAGCATTCCCGACTGGAATATTGGGATTCTCCCCTGTGTAGGTGAATTCTGTTTTTCCTGCGACCGCGCTTGGCCGCGGCGTAATCGCGCGCGTGATGACCGAGTTATCCAAAGGGAAGACCTGGTATTTCCCTGCCTCCGTCATGAACAACGCCTGAAGTTCCTTGAGCTTGTCGGGATTCTTCGCCGAGAGGTCGTTGTATTGCGAGTAGTCCTCGGTGAGGTTGTAAAGTTCCCACTTGTATTCATTGACATCGGGCAGCTTCGTCGTTCCCATGAGCCAGGGCGGGGCGGGTGGAGTCGTGCAGGCATACCAGCCGTCGTGATAGATGCCGCGGTTGGCGAACATCTCAAAATATTGCGTGTCGCGTTTCGAAGGGGCTTTCGCGTTCGCCGCGTCGAACGTGTAAGCCATGCTCACGCCTTCAATCGGCTTCTGCTTGATGCCGTTGACCGTGTCCAGCGCCTGGATGCCCGTGACTTCAAGAATGGTCGGCACGATGTCGATCATGTGATGGAACTGCGTGCGAATCCCGCCCACGTCCTTGATGTGGCCAGGCCACGAGATGGCCATGCCCTGCCGGGTCCCGCCGAAATGCGAAGCCACCTGCTTGGTCCATTTGAAAGGCGTATCGAACGCCCACGACCATGCCACCGACATGTGCGGATAGGTCGTGTCAGAACCCCAGCCTTCGTAATGCAACATCTGCGCAATCTCCGGGAGAGTCAGGATGCCGTTGTAGGCGGTCATCTGGTTAAACGTGCCTTCCAGGGTGCCTTCGGCGCTGGTGCCGTTGTCGCCGCTAATGTAGATGATGAGCGTGTTATCCAACTTGCCCATGTCCTCCACCGCCTGGATGACCCGGCCAATCTCATTATCGGTATAGGCCGCATAGCCGGCAAAGGTTTCCGCCTCGCGGGCGTAGAGTTTCTTTTGGATTAGGGAAAGCGACTCCCACTTCGGCAGGACGTCCGGCCAGGGAGTAAGCTGGGTAGTCTCGGGGATGACACCGAGCTTCTTCTGGTTGGCGAAGATTTGATTGCGCATGGCGTTCCAGCCCATGTCGAACTTGCCTTTGAATTTGTCTCTCCACTCCGCTTTCGGCTGGTGCGGCGAGTGGGTACCGCCGGGCACGTAATAGACGAAGAACGGCTGTTCGGGTGCAGCCGCGTTCAGACTGCTCAGGTATTTAATGGCCTCGTCCGCCATATCGGTGGTGAGATTGTAGCCGGGCTTGCCGATCCAGGGAAAAATCGGGGTCGTGTTTTGATAAAGGTAGGGAGTCCACTGGTCAGTCTCGCCGCCCATAAACCCGTAAAAATACTGGAATCCCATGCCAATCGGCCATTGGTCGAAAGGCCCGGCCGCGCTGTAAAGATAGGTCGGCGTGTTATGGTTCTTGCCAAACCACGAGGTAGCGTAACCGTTCTCTTTCAGGATTTCACCGACGGTGGCGCTCTCCTGACCGATGACAGAGTCATAACCCGGAAAGCCGGTGGACATTTCGCCGATGACGCCGTAGCCAACCGAGTGGTGATTGCGGCCGGTGATCAGCGCCGCCCGCGTCGGCGAGCAAAGCGCGGTCGAGTGGAACTGCGTGTAGCGCAAGCCCGCTTTCGCAATGCGATCCATGGTCGGCGTCGGGATGACGCCGCCAAAGGTCCCAGACACACCGTAGCCCTGGTCGTCGGTCATGATGAGGAGCACGTTCGGCGCGCCCTTGGGCGGCACTACGCGCGACGGCCAATAGGACTTCGAATCCTTGGCGCTCTCCTTGATCACGCCGCCGAATTTCGGTTCGGGCGGCGGGAGTTGCTTTCCGTCAATGGTAGTGGTGGCGCTGGGTGAGCCCGGCGTGCCGGTGGTTTGTATTTGTGTCCGGGCGGAAGGCGCAACCGCCATGACGGCGGCAGCGAGCATCCCGCCAAAGAAGATCTGTCTTGCTGATTCCATAGGTGTTAATCTGGTTCGTTGTTGTTGATTTAAGTATAATTTTGTCGTGTCTGCTGTGATGCGGCTATAGGACTTTAGGGCAATAGCGTGGCCCTATACGGTCGCGAGAGGACTTGATCGCGCGAATATCAAAACTGGAGATGGAGATGTAATAGGACAGCAGGACTGGAAGAAATTCAGATGGGATTTCTTTTTGTCGCCGATCGCGTGCACTGAGGCCTGTCAAAAGTGTCGGCTGAACACCCGCATGATTGTATCCCCTAATTGTATCCCCTAGGCTCAAAAACCAGCAAATTGGAGCTAATGCCGGCTAAAGCCGAATCGTCATAAGTCGCTGATTTGCAAGACAAAATCAAAGATAGCTAAAGCCGGCAAACACCCGTTTTCTAATTACAAATCAGCTGCTCTACCAACTGAGCTATGCCGGCTTTTCATCTTTTGGGAACCCCTTTCTTTTGGCCTCTCCCTCGGTCATTGTATACGCCATTTGTATGTGCACTACCCATTTTCTGAGCCGACCTTATTTTTGACGTCTACTTTTGATTTTCCAGCACCGAAAACTTCCGTCGCACCTCTCCGTCCGAATAATTTGAAAAGCGTGTTTCGAAACGCATTCGCTTTTTTGTGGATAACACCCGCTATCGAAAGTTATCCGGGGTAGCATTGGTCCGAGATCAACTTCGGAATTTCGGACGTTCTTTTCGATCCTAATTTCTGTACCGGGCTACTTTTGAGCCTAGGCGGTTCAATCTCGGTCGGTCGTGAAACTCAACCGGAAGATTGGAGATGTTGGCTCAGCTCGCGGACAAATCAGAATGCCACACTAAACCCGCCGCTGAAGCTATGCACGCTGTAGTTTTGACGACCCAGTTCGCCGGTGTAATAGGTGGATATCCCCACCCTTGGCGTGAGTTGCGCCGAGACGCCAACATCGAGCAGCAGGCCATCGCGACCAATGTAAGGGCCTTGCACAGTGAATGAGTTTGCGGAGGTAAAGCCGGCATCGATGCTGGAAGTGCTGGTGAGATATTCATGCTCCCATTGCGCGCTTACTCTGGGCGTGAGCGCGATCCGGCCGATCTTAGCAGTGTAGGAAACTTGCAGGCCGATGGCCGATCTTAGCGAATCCTCGCTCTGCGAATCGATCAACAGCGAGCCCAGCGCGCCCTCCTCTGCAAAGCCGTCGATGCCGATCCGAACGTACCGGAGCGAGGCGAGCGGACCGAAGCTCCACCCCCCGATGTGATAATCGTACCCGGTTCCAACCAAGGCATCGAAGTCGGTCCCGTTCGTCTGGCCGCGGGCGAACCCGCCTAGGGTCAGGCGTCGGGTATCGATCGAGCTGTAACCGCCGCCGACAATCCCATTCACATAGAATCCCTCGCTATAGTAGGTCCCGTAGAGGCTGCCTTTGCCGCTGTCGCCCCTAAGCTGGCCCCCGAGATTCAGGTCGACTGAGGTGTTGTCATAACCGAAGGCCGCTCCGAGCACGAAATGATCGGTGACGCGGTAGTCGGTGCCCACCGTGACGCCAGCGGTGTTAAATGATGAACCGCTAGCGATGCTGGTACTTTCCACGTCCACTATTTCGCCGCTGCCGGTGATGAACACTCCCCAGCGTTTGTCTGGTGGCGCCACAGGCACCGAGGAGAGGACTTCTTTGCCGTCCATGCTCTGCTTGTCCTTGCTATAGTCCTTGTCTCTGAGGGTGAAGCCGGAATCGCTGAAGCCAGTCGCTCCGTTCCGCACGTCCAACAAGCGGTGCTCGATGTTGCCAAGCTGCACATCCGCAACGGCAAAGCCTAGGGTGAAGATCGATGTCAGCTCTTCCGGTGAGAGAAGCGCGGGTATGGGTGTCGGTTTGGGAGTAGGTTTCGGTTTAGGAGTAGGTGTCGGTCTAGGCGAGGGACTCGGTGTGGTCGAGGGACTCGGTGTGGTCGAAGGACTGGGTGTGGTCGAGGGACTCGGTGTGGTCGAAGGACTGGGTGTGGTCGAGGGACTCGGTGTGGTCGAGGGACTCGGTGTGGTCGA